>Ga0334900_1001399_pt1 | contig 26330 bp, 20 predicted proteins | sample GraSluR3_MG_2_FD_207231 | JGI IMG/M metagenome (GOLD analysis project Ga0334900, IMG submission 207231) | Sludge microbial communities from methane-producing bioreactor in Wageningen University, Netherlands - Granular Sludge_31_08-R3 | ecosystem: Engineered > Bioreactor > Anaerobic >...
TAGCTCTGTACAATGCGGCGGCGGCAGCTGAAGAGCTTGGTAATAACGAAAAAGCCGTGGAGAACTATCAACGCATATCCGCCGAATATGCCGAATCCTCCCTGGCTCCCCGTTCACTTTTTTCTGTCGGACGTTTACAGGAGCAGAAATCTATTGAACAAGCACTGTCAGCATACAACTCACTTATTGAGCTTTACCCTCAGAGCAATTGGACAAAGCTGGCACGAAGCCGTATAATTGAATTGAATATTTCAAAATAAAAAATCCCGCAAAAAAGGGGCAGAGGGATGAAAAAAGAGATAAAACGAAGACGTAAGATACTGGAGACCAAATACTTTGGTATTCTTATCGGTCTCTTCATATTTGGTTTCATCCTTCTGCTTAACGAAAGCACCAGCATTTTCAGCAATATTGAGGAACAGATGCTGGATGTTCATTTTGGGTTTAAAACCATCACCCAGCGGGAAAGCATCCAGGAAGGGGTCCTTCAAGAAGAGTTCGACTCGAAAATTTCCGATGATATTCTGATAGTCGGCATTGATTTTAATTCCCTCAGTCAGTTTGGAAAATGGCCGTTTCCCCGCTACCGTGAGGCTGATCTGTTGAACTCTTTCTCCCGTATACAGAATCAGGAAGAGCGGGAGCGATCGGTATTCCTCGATATATTCTTTATTGAACCGGACGAAAAAGGCTATGACGATGTACTGCTCCTTGAGGCAATAGAGGACAACGACAGGGTTTTTCTTGAGACTGTATTGGATGAGTTTCCTCCATCCTCACGGGAGTATGAAGATTTTTTCAGTCGCCAGGATGTGCTCATAGAAAGGTGGGGGAAAGTAACAAATATTAAAGGTGACTGGCATGAAATTCCGGCCTTCTACGGACTGCAACCGCCACTGATACCCTTCGGGGAGAAGAGCCGGGGCTACGGGCATGCCAATTTTCATACTGATTCAGACAAGGTGTATCGGCGTCAACAGATGGTGGCGAAGATCTCTCGCCTTGTCGAAAGTTATCGGCTTGATGACCTTGCAGCAATCAGTTCGGACCTGCCTGTGGACGGATCCAGTTTTGAACGTCTTGAATGGGTGGATAAAAACGAACGTCCCCATACCATTCCCCCCGGGATTACACCCGAAGGTTTCGCGCAAATTTCAGAAGAGATCAGGGCGAATGCACCGCTTCGCACGGTGGATACAAATAATGACGGTACGATTGATGACTCCTACCATGTTATTCGTAAATATCAGGATACATTTGTTCCGGCAATAACACTCTCACTCGCTCTGGATTATTTTAATAAAAACTGCGATGACCTGGAGGTAGTTCTGGGTAAACATATTCGCATACCCGAACCAATGAAATTCGATGTTGAAAGCTCCAGCTGGGTTCCCTATGAGATTACCATAAAAGATGCGGTGTACGACAATGAAGGGCGTCTTCGAAAGCCGGCGGTAAGCAGAATTCTTGAAGAGATAAAGATCCCCATCGATGAATACGGGAATATGCTGATTAATTACATGGGACCGAAATCCTTTGCCGACCCTCAGGGGAGAAAAACCTTTCCCGTACGATCCTTTGCCGGATACGCGGCAAATCCACCGGGAAAGGACCCTGAAACATGGCCCCGGACCAAAGCTCTGGGGAATAAAATCATCATGGTAGGGGCCTTTGCCAGGGGTATAGCGGATGATGAAAAACCGACTCCCTTTGGACTGATGTACGGAGTGGAGATACACGCCAATGCCCTGAATACCATTCTTATGGATAATTTTCTGCACCATGTCCCGGACTGGGCGAATTATGCCGTTCTTTTTGTAGCTGTCATGCTGATAGCCCTGATCAGTTCACGGATGCCCACTCTCTGGGCTCTTGTGATACTGCTTGCCGGTCTTCTGGCTCTGTTTCTGACAGTGTCGATAGTTTTTGAATCCCAGAACCTGATCATAGATTACAGTCCCGCTGCCGCTGCCGCTGGTCTTACCTTTCTCTCGATAATTGCCTATCGTGTCATGACGGAAGAACGGGACAAACGCATGATCAGGAATATGTTTGGTAAATATGTTTCTCCGGGAGTTGTCGATCACCTTATCGATCATCCCCCAGAGCTTGGAGGCGTGGATAAACAGCTTACGGTATTCTTTTCGGATGTACGCGGATTTACAACCCTTTCAGAAAGCATGACCCCCCAGGAGCTGCTGAATCACCTGAATGTCTATTTTACCGTCATGACTGACATCATACTGGATTATAAAGGTACCCTGGATAAGTATGTCGGAGACGAGATAATGTGTTTCTGGGGAGCACCGCTGCCTCAGGATGAACACGCCCTGCTCGCATGTCAGTGCGCTCTTAAACAGCAGAAGGCATTGGAAGAACTGAACGCTGCCTGGCCACCGGAAAAGCGTATTCACATCGGGATTGGTATAAATTCCGGTATCATGACAGTCGGGAACGTCGGTTCAGAAGGCCGAATGAACTACACCCTCATGGGAGATCCCGTCAATCTGGGAGCCCGCCTTGAAGGAACCAACAAGCAGTACGGAACAACCGTTATTATTAGTGAGTTTACCTACGGCTTCGTAAAGGACAGGGTGATTGTACGCGAGCTGGATAACATCCGTGTCAAGGGAAAAAACAAGCCGGTACTGATCTATGAACTTGTGGACTGTCTTGACGACGGGGCTTCCGAAACTGCAGCCGGTTAGGGCAGGGGAAGTGTCGAAGTTGTCATTGCCGCTCATCAGCTTGCTGCTGATGTTAATGATAGTCTCCTCCTGCGGTATGCCAACCAATGCCTATTTGTATGCGCCAATTCGAAGAACTGAAAGTTTCGATTTAGGGATTATGAAATTCGATAACTCCACGGAAAATGATTCCGATATTTTTTTAGGGTACATGCTTCTCTACAGGTTTTACTTGTCAAGCGAGCTTCCTGCTGACAGAAGCGATACGGATGCATGGAACGACATAGGGGAGGCTTTCTTTTCCACCTCGGTCCTGAATACCTACGACAAGGAAAACGAACGGGGATATTACAGCTCCAGTCTAAACTATTCTCTTTTCAAGGTTCTTGAGGTTCCTTATGGCGACAGGAGCGACGGTTTTACCGTAACCCTTGATTTCAGTTTTAATAAAACAGAGGGTGATTATTTAAGCAGTACCTTCAAGCTGCGAAGATCTTTCCGCAGGGAAGATGAATTTAATCAACTGAAATGGGTGGAAGAAATTGAAACAGAAAGGCCATTGTTTTCACAAAGCGTTCCTGATTATGATCTGACAGATACCGATTTGCCGCAAAATGTCAGTACTTTAAATAACACGGAGCTTGTATGCGCCGTCTGGACCGTGGCTTACGGTTTTGATATTTACGATACCTTTCAAAACGTATACAGTAAACCCGTCTATCTGGGTAATTTTATGTTTACCATAAATTAATTAAAGGCAGGCATCATATGTTCAGCTACTATTTTAATATTGCCCTGGTGTATATTCTTCTTGGATTTATTACAGCGGTGTTTTTTTATTTCATACTGAAAAGGGATATCTTCGGCCGATTCTGGGGTGCATTGATTGTGGCACTCATAGGTTCCTTTGCCGGGGGAGTATTCGGATATATCCTGGATGATCTTATTACGCGCCTGACGAGGGTTAACGGTACGGTAAATATTTTTCCACCCCTGATAACTGCATTTATCTGTATATGGGTATTCTCGAATCTGAGCGAAAAGCAGAAAAAGGATGATTGATATTACTTCCGATAATTTATATTCTGTCTACTTGAGCGGCAGCACCGAAAAGTTGAGAGGATAATCGTGGTTGATAGAAAAGAGACTTTTGATGACCTGTACGAGATTATTTCCCGCTTGAGGGCGCCCGACGGGTGTCCCTGGGACAGAAAGCAGACCATGGACGACATGAAACGCTATCTTCTTGAAGAGAGTTATGAAACCGTTACAGCTGTACAGGATAAGGACAACGAATCAATCAAGGAAGAAATCGGCGATGTCCTGCTTATTCTTTCAATGATGATACGAATCGCTGAGGAGAAAGGCGACTTTTCCCCCGGGGATGTTTTCGACGAAATATGCCGGAAACTTATTCGGCGTCATCCCCATGTGTTTGGTGAAGATGAGATTGAGGATCCTGAAAAGGTCAAGGAAAAGTGGGAAGAGATAAAAACCACTGTTGAAGGCAGAAAGAAAAAGAAGGGCGTGCATGCAGTATCTCCAGGTTTCCCTCCCCTTGAGCGTTCATTGAAAATACAAACACGGGCTGCTAAAGAGGGATTCGACTGGGAGGATCACAATGGACCTTTCGAGAAGATCGAAGAAGAGCTTGAGGAATTAAAAATTGCAATAAGTACAGGCAAAACCGTCGACACTGAAGAAGAGCTGGGAGATGTTCTCTTCTCCGTTGTCAATATAGCGCGTAAATTGAATATAGACCCCATGACTGCCCTTCATAGAACGAACGAGAAGTTCATTTCCAGGTATGCGGAAGTCGAGCGACTCATGAAGGAAAACTCCCTGGAAATGACACAGGAAAACCGGCAAACTATGGACCGCTACTGGGAACGGGCAAAGAGACTGGAGCAGAATCAGGACGATCAGTCTTGAAATAGGTTTTTATTCTTGTAAGTGCAAAACTGTCAAGATTATCCGGATATGTGTTTCGAAGGATTCTGTTGATTCCCTTTATATTCTGTTTCCCGTCGGGATAAAAAAAGCGATACACAAAACAGTCATTCTCTTTACCCACTAAAGATATGTATGGCTGAAAAATATCTTCTATTTCCAGTTTATGTTTTTCTGCAAAGGAACTTCCAGCTTTTAATTCATAGTCTGAACCGTGGTAATAGGACATAAGCGACTTGACCCCCGCCGGGAAATCAAAAAATGATCCGGATACAATTTGCATTCCATCCGGAAGTGAAGTGTTGCAGAGGTTTATGAAGTCACCTGGTTCAAAGGATTCATCAAGGAAGATCAGTGCGACTTCGTGCATGGAAGAAACACCCAGGGATAAGGGGTGCGCAAACTCAAGTTTGGGCTTGGGATTGAAACCCTGCGTGTACTGGACAGGAATCTCCTGTCTGGTAAAGAGTCGTTGAAACACCGTAACAAGGTTTTTATGCGACAGGAACCTGGAGGGCCCTTCTTTGGTAAAACTGAAGATAAATTTTCTGAATGAACGTGTATACTCTGCAGCTGGAGTTTTATTATCATCTTTTTCAATCGGGCCGGGCTGCGCAAGATTGACACCTTGCTCATCATCACAGGCACCGCAGTTATGATGACAAATCTGCTTGCACGGGTCGGTAAGCTCAGCATTTTCCGCCCGCCTGTATTCAGCATCAAGATAGGATTTGCGCACACCGATATCAATGGAATCCCAGGGAAGAACTTCGTCCATTGTCCGCAGCCGGCTGACTTCAGCGATGGGATCCCAGTTCTCTTCCTTCAAAACACTTCGCCACACATCGCGATCAAGGTGTTCTTCCCAGGCATCAAGCCGAGCTCCGGCATGATAGGCTTTTTCTATTATTCCCCCTACCCGTTCATCTCCGCGAGATACAAGCCCCTCGAGGATCGAAGCGAATGGTGAATGATAGCCGAATTTGTAGAGCTTTCTGTTCAAGCCGTTGCGTATTGAGTGGATCTTGTTGAGTGACTGTTCTTCGCTCAGCTGACAGGATCTCTGAAACGGGGTATGCGGCTTGGGAATAAAGGTGTTAACCGTCAGATGTATTCGGACTCCTGTATTTTTCCTGATCGTCTCCAGGTAATCAATTATGGATTGAGGCGTATTTTCGGTATCCTGGGGAAGACCGATCATAAAGTAGAACTTGGCGTTTCTCCATCCGAATTCTTTTGCAGCGTTAAGTATTTCGATTATTCTATCTGCCGGTACTTCCTTGTTTATACTAAATTGCCCGTCATCCTCCGGGGTTTCGATCGCAAAGGTTAAGCCGCTTTTCCTGACTTCCGATATCCGGTTAAGAATGGGAAGCGTAAAGCTGTTGACTCTGAGAGACGGCAGGCTGAAAGACACCTGGCGATCTGAAAAGCGCGCAGTCAGTCGGTCCACAAGAGACTGCAATTGTGAGTAGTCGCCAGTGGAAAGACTCGATAGAGTAATTTCTCTGTAACCATATTTATGAAAAAGATACTCCGCTTCCTTGATAATGAGGTCAATCTCTTTTTCACGGTGAGGCCTGTAGACGATCCCGGCATGACAGAATCTGCAGCCATTCGGACATCCGCGCATTATCTCGACTACACCGTGATCCTGTACAGCGCTCATGCCGGGTAAAGGGAATTCCTGAAAGAAAGAATTGCAGCCGAACCCCTGCCATACCGAGCGCAATGTTTTTTCCGCTTTTCCCGGATACCATATGCTGGGATGCTGGCATAAAAGGTCGAGGAGTTCCTTTCGACCGGCCCCCTTTCGCTTTGCATCCCTCATCTGTTCAATCAACTCGCTCCATACCTGCTCAGCTTCACCGATAAATACTGCATCCAGAAAAGCGGAGAACGGCGTCGGATTTGTCAGTGCGCTTCCTCCGGCAACGACAATAGGATCATCCGGCCCTCTGTCAATGCTGCGGAGCGGAATGCCACCCATATCGAGGACTGAAAGAATCGACGTAGCAGAGAGCTCGTACCCCACGGTAAAGGCAACAATATCGAAATCTCGTACAGGGCTGCCGTTCTCAAGACTGTACAAGGGCAGTTTTTTCCTGTTTAATAATTCCTCAAAATCAGGAGCCGGGGCAAAGACTCGCTCACAGGCAACATCTTCCAGGGAATTTAACATGGTGTACAGAATCCGGATTGAATAGTTTGACATGCCTATTTCGTAGAGGTCCGGAAATGACAGGGCAATTCGGAAACTTGTTTCTTCTGGTTTACGTATTATTGCGTATTCGCCGCCCGCATAACGTGCCGGTTTCTCCACTGACAACAGGCTGTTGCCAAGAGCATCAATAATATTTTTACGCATGATAGATCCTTGTACTAAAAATGATATCGCCGTTGATGAATATTCAACAGAATTCCGATGGAAATGAGGGAATTAAGAATGGATGATCCGCCGTAGGATACAAAAGGCAGAGGGATTCCGGTTATCGGCATGACTCCCATGGTCATACCGATATTGACTACCATATGAAAAAATATCATGCCCACGATACCTGCACCAATGATCTTTCCAAAACGATCCTTGGCGGTCCAGATTATATAAATACCCCGGAGCAAAACAATGGTAAATAGAAAAAGGACCAGAAAACTGCCAATAAAACCCCACTCTTCGGCAATAATTGAAAAGATAAAATCCGTGCTCTGCATTGGAAGGAACCGGTATTGACTTTGAGTTCCCTGCAGGAAGCCTTTCCCGTACAATCCTCCCGAACCGACAGCTGTGATCGATTGAATAATATGCCAACCCGTACCGCGAGGATCCACTTCAGGATCAAGAAAAACGATGAGACGCATTATCTGATAATCCTTCAGTACTTTCTGCATTATTAAAGCGCCAAAAAACGACAAGGATGAAGAGAATGCAAAAAACCCGGTCCAATAGAAATATTTCCTGTGATAAAAGATGTACCCAATAAGCGATATAATTGTCAGCAATGCCGCCACAAGAATCAGGTATGGCCAGAAAGAATCCTCCGTAAGAATACGAATGAACAAGCCTTCATTATGAAGAATCATGCTGTTCCATTCAGGGAGAATACCGATAAAGATTGTCAAAGCACCGCTGAGAACCAGAAAAAAAAGATATCGTAAAGGTATCTGGGCAATAAAGGCAGAAAAAAGATAAATCGGTACATAAACCAGAGCTGTACCCATATCGGGCTGGAGAAGAATGAGTCCCATTGGAAGGGCTACAATCCCAAGACTTATAAAAAGGGTTCTCAGCTTGTTAATCGAGTTACGGTGATGGTCAAAGAAGTGTCCCAGGTAGAGTATCGTAAGGATTTTCATGATTTCAGAGGGCTGTCCAATATGGAATGACCCCAGGCTTATCCATGACCGGGCACCGTTGACGACTTTTCCAAAAAACAGGGTATAAATCAGGGAGATAATTCCGGCCATATAAAAATAGAGAGACCATTCACCGAGGCGTGAATAATTACCAAAACTGAACAGTAGACACAGCAATAGTCCGATGGAAATTGAGATTATCTGCTTTATATGCTCATTTGAGTATACAATACCGCTGGATGAAACACCGGAAGAGTAAATAAAGAGCACACCGATCAGCATCAGAAATATCACTGAGAAAAAAATAAAAATATCAAAACCTAAAAATGATCGAATCTTCATAAGGGATTATCCGTAAAAAGATCAGGGAACATCCATTGCCAGCGTAAGGATTTTACCGCCTGTTTGAAGTCCTCGTCTGCAAAAATCCCCTGAAAAATAATATTTGCAGCTTTAGGCGCCCACCATTCCCAATCATTTACAGCTTCCACATTAATTGCCACGACTACCTGTTCCTCGGCTGGTCCTTCATAGGGCGCATAGGCGACGAACCAGGAACTCCACTGGTCTTCGAATCCGGCTTCTCCGGTTCCGGTTTTTCCGGCAACTTCTACCGCCTGGGTTGTTAAAACTACCTTTGCAGTTCCATCTACGATTACACCCCGAAGATATTGCTTGACCTCTTTGAAAACCTCAGGATTTATTGTCGACTTCTGAAGTATTACAGGTTCTCGTTCCTCTACGATCGCCCCTGATACAGGGTCTCGTACTTCTTTCAGGATATGCGGGCGATATATTGTCCCCTCGTTGACAACCATGGCCATCATGTTGGCCATCTGAACAGGGGTAACAAGAAGGTCGCCCTGCCCTATCGAAATATTGGCCGTATCTCCGCCTACCCATTTTACGTTGAATGTTTGTTCCTTCCATTGCGGATTTGGTACTTTACCTGCGGTTTCGCTCGGAAGATCAATGCCTGTCGTTTGACCAAAACCGAACTGCTGTGAAAAGTTGACTATGCGGTCAACGCCAAGGTATCTGACTCCCAAAGTCCAGAAATAGACATTGCAGGATTCAGCAAGAGCGCCTTCGAGATCAAGGAGCCCATGACCTGTCTTTTTATGACAATTGAAAACACGATTTCCAATGCGCAGATACCCGGGACAATCGATTTTCTGTTCCGGCGGAAAAACCTTTTCTTCCAGTATGGCAGTCGTCATGACTGTTTTGAACGCAGAAGCGGGAGCATACGAGGCCTGAATGGCTCTGTTCAGGAAGGGAAAACGGGGATCAAGGCTCGTTTTTCTGTACTCGGAAAGATCCCAATCCGTTCCAAACATGTTTGGATTAAACCATGGATACGATACCATGGCGAGTATTTCTCCTGTGGAGGGCTTCAGGACGACAGCTGAGCCTACTCTTGGTCCAAGGGCATTCTCAACAAGTTTCTGTATCCTGCGGTCGATCGTCAGAACCAGATTATTGCCGGAGACAGGGGCCTGTACATCCACACCCGGCTGAAAAACTCTTCTGCCTCTGACGTCCACGGTGGAATATCGTATTCCGTCGTTGCCTCGAAGAAGCTTGTCGTAAACCTTTTCTATTCCGCTCTTTCCCAGGGTTGAAGACCGGGCGTATCCCTTGTTGTAAAGCACCTGGAGCTCTTCCCTGGTAATATCACCAACATAGCCTATAATATGAGACAATGAACCGGGGACGGTGTAAGAACGAATTGATTTGTTGTTCCATGTGATCCCGGGAAAATCATCAATGTGTTCTGCAAGATAACTTATCGTCCTCAGGTCAACACCGGAGGCAACTTCGACGGGCTGATAAAGGTGATTATAGGCAGGTAAAATACGTCTTTCGATCTGTTCAACTGTCAGATCCAGAATTTCAGCAAGCCTTGGAAAAATACGATCACGATCTTCCCTTGACAGCTCTGCAGGTATGACGTTAACTGCGAAGGATGGAATATTGATTGCAAGAGGAAGGTCAAAATTCCGGTCGTAAATCTCTCCCCTCTGGGCAGAGATTATGGAACTCCTGCGGGCAACCTGCTGCGCCCGCCGTTGAAATTCATTCCCTCGAACCACCTGCAGACTGAAAAGATACAGAATAAAGATGAGGATACTCACAATAAAAATGCCGCCAATGGTTAAAAGGCGCAGCTTGCTTGAAGGAGTATCTCGTTCACCAAACCCGATACTCATCTGTCCTCACTCCGTATATTGAGGGGTACCGTCCCGCTAAGTCGTAAAAGTCCGAAACAGATAGGAGAGATAAGGGCATGAAACAGCAGTATCCATGGAAATGAGGCGGAAAAGGGATGGCTCGAAACGGACAGTGAAAAAATGGCGATAAGCAGGGTAACGGTAAACAGATTGACAAGTCCGGAAAAAAACATGAGAACCATTGGCATGAAAATAGGATCGAGAAAGATTTTCCCCCGTAAGGTTCCCGACAGAAAACCAAGCAGGCTTAGAGAAAAACTATGTAAACCAAGGGGAGCTGCGGATAAAAAATCAACAGCCAGACCGATAGAAAAACCGATAATGACTGCACGCATTGATCCTTGTGCATGGGCGATGAAAATAAAAAAAACAAGATAAATACCCGGCTCAAATCCAATGAAACCAAGTTCGCGAACAAAAACAGTCTCCAGAAGGAGTAAACCCGTCAATATAATTATTTGCACTGCAGGATGACGAATCATTCGGGTGTATCTCCGGTAGAAAGTGTCTGTATATCAAGTACAACGACATACTCCAGGCGGGAAAAATCGATAATCGGTTCAATGGAAAGCTCCAGGTCAGGTTCCCACTCTTTGGATCCAATTGAACGTACCCGTCCGATAAAAATATCCGGTGGATATATGGAATCAAGTCCGGAGGTTTCCACAAGGTCTCCGAACTGGATCTCTTCCCTGGCAGCCTTGACAACATACCTCATAACTATCGGATGGTTGATTCCGCCGCCGCCTTGAACGAGTCCTTCAAAACGTGAGTTCTGCAGTCTGCTGCTGACATAACAATTGGCGGAGATCAAGGGAAGCACCCGGGATGTAAAAGGCCCCACTTCGAGTATTTTACCCACGACGCCCTGGAATCCCTGCTGATAGGCGATAACAGGCATGTCCTTGGAAATCCCGTCCCGGCTTCCTTTATTAATGGTGAAGGAATGGAAGTAACCCGAGGGGTCTTTCGCAATTATTCGCGAAGGGATGTGTCTGTATTCAAGTTCTTCCGTTAGTTCAAGAAGGGTTCTAAGCCTTTCGTTCTCGCTTCTAAGATTTACAATATCTCGCTGAATAAGCTGATAATCCTCCATTTTCTCCCGAAGTGCTTCATATTCGCTTTTCAACCGTCTAAGCTCAGTGATGGAGTTTGCAGTTTCACGGAAAAAATTCTTTACACCTGCAAATCCGATCTGAAAAGTGGAAAGAACGGAATAGCCGAATTGTGCGGGATTAATGGTAAAAGATTTTGTATCCACCACGAGTATGAGAAGGCTCAAAAACAAGGCCGCAAGGAGTGTCAAACCCCTTCGGCGCTTGAAGAGAAAACCAGTTTCGTTCATAAGGTTTACGTATTGAGATTATTATAGATTGTCTGGTTACTTGCCATATCCTTTGTATGCTGAAAATACATTCCTGCTCCGTTGGCTACACACAGCAGAGGGTCCTCGGCCAGAATAACTGGTACGCCTGTCTCCTTACTGATGAGCTTGGGTAAGCCTTTAAGGAGCGATCCGCCTCCGGTCATGACAATTCCTCGTTCAACAATATCCGCTGCAAGTTCCGGCGGGGTCTGTCCCAGAGTTCGTTTTATCTCCTCGATAACTGCATTTGTCGGTTCCTGAAGTGCTTCCCTGACTTCGACGGAGTCAATTTCAAGACGCCGCGGGAGACCGGTAATTGCATCCGTACCTTTAATTTCCATCTTTTCTATGGTTTTATCTGCTATTGCATTGCCAATTTTGATTTTAAGGTTTTCAGCCGTCTGTTCACCCACAATCAGGTTATGTACGTTTCTGACATGTTTAATTATTGCCTCGTCAAACTCATCCCCTCCAATACGGATAGCTTTACTTACAACCATACCGCCCAGGGAGATTACAGAAATTTCTGTTGTTCCGCCGCCGATATCGCAGATCATATGACCTGCAGGTTCAAAAATGGGAATCTTTGCACCGATAGCTGCGGCGAGGGATTCTTCGATGACCTTTACCTCTCTGGCCCCGGCTTTATACGCAGCCTCTTCAACTGCTCTGCGCTCGACTTCAGTAATGCAGGTCGGGACACCGATGACCATTCTTGGTTTTACGAACCAGCGTCGTGGAAGAACTTTGCTGATGAAGTAACGGATCATCTTTTCCGTTGTCTCCAGGTCCGCGATAACTCCGTCCCGAAGCGGCCGGATTGCGATGATATCCCCGGGAGTCTTCCAGAGCATCCTTTTCGCTTCAACACCGACGGCAACTACTTTTTTTGTTCCCCGTTCAACTGCGACAACGGAAGGCTCGCTGATGACAATACCTTTTCCCCTGACGTATATGAGGGTATTGCAGGTGCCAAGATCTATACCTATTTCCGTGGAAAACGCGTCGGCGATATTAAAAGCTCCCATAAGGAATCCTCCAGCATTAGTTGTAAAGTTTCTGACGCGCTCCATGGTGCGTCGGGTCAATCGCAAGCGCTTTACGCCATTCTGCGCGCGCTTTGATAGTATCATTCAATTCGTCATAAATCGAGCCCAAATAAAAATATGAATCCGCAGAATTTCTGTTTATTGACAGTATCTCTCGATACTGCTTTTCAGCTTTCAGGTATTCCTTCCGATTCATATAGATCCTGCCCAGCAGAAAACGGGCTTTTTGTTGTGTCGCCACATCTTCCGTGGCGTTCAGGCAGCGCAGAAGGGTTTCTTCTGCTCTGGAAAACTCCTCCATTGAAAAATAGGTTTGCCCAAGAACAAGATATAAAGTATCGGAAGGATTTTGATCAAGGGCTTTCTCGAAGTATTCTACACTCGCACCGTACTCCCCCAGTTCTGAATACGCAAGGCCCAGATACTCATAACTGTCTGCTCCCTGGTAACCCAGTTCCAGGGAACTCAGCATATAGTCTATCGCAAGATCAGAGTAATAACGACCTTTATGATAATACGTTTTTGCCAGGATATAGTGCACGCTCCCCTTCAAAGGATAGTCTCCGGAGAGGTCTGCGAGCCTGAGATAGTGAATGGCCTGGTCAAAGAGAGGTATTTTGTCTTCCAGAGTAAACTTGGCAACACCACGGTAAAAATATGCAAAACCGTTGTATATAAGAGCTTCAAGGTTGAGGGGGGAAGAACTCAGGATTTCCGTGCACTGCAGGTTTATCTCCTCATAGTTCATCTGCTCCCAGAGGAGCTTCAGCTCTTCCCGCTTGCTCAGTTCGTTAACGTTGACCTGCATGATCTTGTTTATGGAGAGCGCACCGACGGTTATGGAAAGTATAACAACAATGCCGGATACTAGCATTTTCAGTCCGCTTTTACGCCTTCCGTATCCCTGGGATGCACGTGAAAAGTTGAACCGATCCTTTGGTAGTTGCATCGTTGCCTCGTATATAAAATAAAGAAGCAGACCTGTAAGCCGGATTCTGTCGTGGATAGCCATCTATCTGTGACTACCGTTACCGGCAGTCTATTGCAGCCTACCCGCAGATTATGGGCGAACAACCCTTCTGCTGTATGGCTTTGCTCCGGATGAGGTTTACCATGCCCTCCAGGTCACCCTGGAAGCGGTGGGCTCTTACCCCGCCCTTTCACCCTTACCCTGCACCAAAATCGTTGATTTTGGTGCAGGGCGGTTTCCTTTCTGCGGCACTGTCTGTCTGTATAGTACTTCACAGGAAGCGCTACACAGCCCGGGAGTTACCCGGCATCCTGTTCTGCGGAGCCCGGACTTTCCTCCGCAGGCAAAAAACCTGCGGCGACTATCTGGTCTGCTTCAATTCTGTAGTTTAACCCTACTCTTCGGAATCTACAAGGTCCGCAAGACTTCCCGTGTCTTCATCCTGGAAATAGTAGGCATCTTCAGAAATTTCCGATTCACTGTAAAAAAGTATCCGGCTGCAGTAAGGACAAAAAAGAATCTTTTCTCCGTTTCGTACATCATTTACAAATTGAGCCGGAAGCTGCATATGACATCCGGTACATACGGACGCCTTTACCGGTACAATACCCACACCGGATTTTGACCGAATGATTCTTTCGAATTTGAAAAGGATGTCTTCGTCCAATCCCGGAATTACATCCTTTTCTTCATCCTCAAGTTGTCTGAGAACATCTTGCTTCTGGGCACTCTCATTTTTTATCTTTTCCTGTTCCGACGCCAGTTCCTCTTCCTGGAGCTGGATCATGCTCTCTTCCCTTTCAAGGGTGGCATTAATCTCTTCAAGCTCCTTTTCTTCACGGATAATATCCTTACGCAGCTGCTGCTCTTTTTCGGTGGCGTCGCGGATTTCTTTATCCAGGGCTTCGTATTCACGCTGTGTTGTAATCTGGTCCATCTGCTTTTCATAGGTTTCCCGCTGAGTTTCAGCGTCTGAGAGTTTTATACGCAGAGACTTGATTTTTTCATTAATACGCTCGCGCTTGGAGTTTTTCTCGATATACGACTTCCTGAGACGGTTCAGCAGTTCTGTTTTGGTGGTAAGCGCCTTGGGAATATCGTGGATTTCTCGTTCAATTTCGTACTTCTGCGAAAGTATGTCCTGCAGGGTACGTAATTTGTCAAAAACCTCGGTCATCATAATGCTTATTGCCCTCGTATTGTAATTTATTTAGTTATCGATATAATCTTTCAGTCGCCGGCTTCGTTTCGGGTGGCGCAAACGACGGAGAGCTTTTGCCTCGATCTGGCGTATTCTCTCTCTGGTTACATTAAAATAGAGACCAACCTCTTCAAGGGTCAGGGAATATCCATCCTCGAGGCCGAAACGCATCTTAAGAACTTCCTGTTCCCGTGGCGGCAGGGTGTATAATACATCCTGAAGCTGTTCCTGCAGCAGCTTGAAGGCTGTCTGGCTTGCCGGATTCTCAATATCCTTATCCTCGATAAAATCACCGAGCAGGGAGTCCTCCTCCTCTCCTATTGGAGTCTCGAGGGATATAGGCTCCCTTGCGACATTCTTGACGGATTTTACCCTGGCAACCGACCAGCCAAGACGTTCTGCAACTTCCTCATCGGAGGGTTCCCTGCCGAGAACCTGCATGAGTTGCCTGGATTCCCGTACGACCTTGTTTATCTGTTCGATCATGTGCACAGGCACCCGTATTGTCCTGGCCTGGTCGGAAATCGAACGGGTAATGGCCTGTCTGATCCACCATGTGGCATAGGTGGAGAACTTGTATCCCTTGCGGTATTCGAATTTCTCAACTGCTTTTATGAGTCCGATGTTGCCTTCCTGGACAAGATCAAAGAAATGCAGCCCCCGGTTGGTGTATTTCTTGGCAATACTCACAACCAGCCGCAAATTTGCCTGAATAAGCTTGTCTTTGGCCCCTTTCATCATGTGCTGACCCCTGGATATACGTTCAGCATGTTCAAGGATGGACTCTATGCTCTCTTCGAACTCAATCTCCAGATTCCTCAGTTTTTTTTCGGTGATCTGAATCTGACGAATCTTCTCTTTTATTTCATCCGCGCTGAGCTCGAGGTCAGATTCTATTTTCCTGCGCTCATCCGGAATCGCAAGGCCGCGGCCCATGGTTCTCAGTTCTCTGGTGCTGCTTACTCGCAGTCGCCTTTCGATTCTTTGCTGCTCCTTGCGGTAGCGTTTAATCTTCTTTTCCGCATTGGAGAACTTGTCCGACAAAAGGAGAATCTCCTCCTGATGCAGATCGATACCGGCAATCTTCTTTATCAACGTCGCCCGTTTCGCGGCAAGTTCGGAGCTGGACAGGATGTCTTCACCCAGAGAGACAAGTTTGTTTTTCTGGTCGATATACTGTCGGATCCCCGGAGCAAGAACACGAAGGGGTTCGCGGTAAAACTGGTTGAGGCGGCGGCGTTCAGCAAGCAGTTCAGATATCTCTTTTTTCGAAAGGTCCATCTCCCTGGGATCAACCTTTGAGAAGGTTTTCTGGATCAGGTGAAAAATCTCAGGTATTATAAGGCCGGAAGCTTTGACAACCTGTTTTATGATATTCTCACCGTCCTCCATGCGCTTCGAGAGTTCCACCTCCTGTTCCGCCGTCAGAAGGTTCTCCTTTCCAATTTCCCGTAAATACAGGCGGATTGGATCATCTATGGCAGAATCTTTGTCCCCAAGGACAACTCGCTTCTTTGACGCGGAGACCTTTGCCTTTTCCTCTTCCTCTTCGGATTCATCGCTTGCATCTATTTCGTCTGAGCTTTCGAAGTCCTCGGATAATTCATCGGAATCATCTTCCAGAGAGACATCTTCTGCTTCGTCTTCTTCGGTAATGGATGGCATATTCAAATCCAGATTATCCTCCTCAATTTCGACATGATGCTGTTCCAAAATGCTGAACACATCCTCGATTTTCTCTGAGTTGACAATCTCTTCGGGTAGAAAGTCGTTAATCTCATCATAGGTGATCTTTTTTTTCTTTTTTGCGTATTCCAAAAGCTTGGTAACAGCTGGATCATTGATCAGCTCTGTCATGCCTGTCTCACCCTTAGTTTCTGCAATTCCTCGGTCAGGTACATTTTCTCAGTCAGTAAATTCTTCAGCTCCTCACGGGAAACGCCATTACGCTCGGCCTTGTCCAGCTCGCGTATTACATCTTTCTGTCTTCGGGAAAGCGCTCCGTACCTGACCCTGCGCAGTGCTTCCTGAAGAACCAGCTTTGGATCGGACCCAAGCTCACCCGAAAAAGCCTTATCGAAAATCAAACCCCGAACTTCTTCATTATCGACATTTTGGGCAATAGCATTCATATCCAACTCATCCCGTCTGTAGGCATCTTCCAGAATGATGAAAAGCTGCCGTGCCCGGGGATCCCTCAAGTCGTCTGCGTTGACGTACTGGCGTATAAAAGGAAAATGTTCGGGGTAGGCAGCTGCGCCTAACATGAGGAAAAGATCCGAACCTATTCGCTCCGGATCTTTCTGCTCCCGCGGAACATTTCGAGACGGCCTGGTTTTTTGCGAAAGATCAGCAGTCAGTGCAGTAACGTTGACCTCCAACATATCGGACAGGCGACCAAGGTACCCGTCCCGTTTAACCGCTGAGTCCTGTGCCTCTATAAAAGGGGCAAGCTCGGAAAGAATGCGGTGCTTTCCTTCCGGTGTACCTGCGGGGAAACGGGCCATGGCCCTTTCCACAAGATAATCAAAACTATTTATAGTATATTGTAATAATTTTTGCAACGCCTGACCACCTTCTTTTTCCAGGATGTCCGCAGGATCCTTGCCTCCCGACACAGCTGCTATGGAGGTCTCTATTCCCGATTTGGCACACAGGATAATCGATTTACCGGCAGCGGTTTGACCGGCCTTATCGTTGTCAAAAAGAAGGATTCCCCTGTCTGCATAGCGCTTTAGAAGGTTTGCCTGATCCTGGGTGAAGGATGTTCCCAGAGGGGCCAGGGACTCGACAATTCCAGCCTGGTAAAGGGCCATAACGTCCATATAGCCTTCACAGAGAAAGAAGCGGCCTGAATTACGCATCGCTTTCGTTGCCTTGTTAAGAGCGAAAAGGGTCCTGCTCTTTTTAAAGATCGGAGTCTCGGGGCTGTTCAGGTATTTCGGCCCTTCCCCCTCGAGAAGGCGCCCTCCAAAGGCTATTATTCTGCCCTGAGTCGAGGCTATAGGTATAATGAGGCGGTTTCGAAAAAGTGGATAGCGGGAATCTCTGCGAGAAAAGAGTCCGGATTCAGCCAGAAAGTCAGGGGAGTACCCCTTCTTTCTCAGGAAATCATGGAGCCAGCCGGGATCTTCGGGAGCATAACCCAGCTGAAATTCATCAATGACAGTATCTGAAAACCCCCGGCTGTAAAGGTAATCCAGAGCCTTTTTGCCGTCTCCACTTTCCTTGAGAAGATAATGAAAACTTCGGGTAACGCCTGCGTAGAGATCAAAGAGAGCTCCAACCATGGTTTCATGTTTTCTGTCGGCTTCCTCCAGAATATCGACCCCGACCCGCTGTCCGAGGAAACGTACAGCCTCTGAGAAACTCAGTTTTTCCATTTCCATGACAAACTGGAAAAGATTCCCACCCTTGTGACATCCGAAGCAGTAGAAAAGCTTTTTCTCCTCATTTACCGAGAATGAGGGAGTTTTCTCCGAATGGAAAGGGCACAACCCGCTGAACTGTCCGCCGGAAAACTTGAGGCTCGTGTACTCGGAGACAATATCCACCATGGATGTCTTGTCGCTTATCTCATTGATTACATTTTGCGAAATAGCCATGCTGATTTATCTGCCCTTTATGTAAAGCTGCTTGGCCTGGTTGTGTTCCGACAGGGTAGTTGTAAAACGGTGGCGTCCGCTCTCGGGATCCTCCACAAGAAAATAGAGATAATCCGAATCTGCAGGAGAGAAGGCAGCTTCGATGGCAAGCACTCCAGGATTGCATATTGGCGAGGGCGGAAGTCCATAGTTCTGGTAGGTATTGAAATCTGAAGATACTTCAAGATCCCGGTAGGTCAGGAATTTCGGATGATTCCTGCCCATCTCCTCGGTCAGAACATATACGACAGTGGCACAGGACTGCAGGGGCATCCGTATATCCAGGCGGTTTAAAAAGACCGAGGCTATAAGAGGGGCCTCTTCCGCAAGGCGGTATTCCCGTTCCACAATGGACGCGAGGATTATCCTGTCCTGGAACTCAGTGGGGGAATAATCGTCGCGTCGGATTCCCGATTCTTCCAGTTTGCGGAAAAAGGTTTTGACCATATGCCGCAGGATTGAATCAGCAGGCGATTCCAGGGGCATTCGATAGGTATCCGGGTAGATATACCCCTGCAGAGAATCAGCGGGAATGTCAAATTCATCCAGGAGAACCTGTGATTCGGAGGCTTGTCTGAATTCTTCCGCCTTGACTATTCCCTTCTCTTCCAGAATCGTCGCAATTCTGCTCAGAGGTAATCCTTCTGGTATGGTAACCTGAATCAGATGCTGTTTTCCTGTGAGCAGAATGTCATGGACTTCGAACATCGAAGCGCCGGCGGGCAGACTGTAGTATCCCGTCTGCAGATCATCGTCGGTTTTCATTATTCTTGCGTATAAGCGCAGAACCAGGCCAGATCGAATAAACCCGCGGTTCTCCAGTTGTTCAGCTATTACTCCGAGAGAATCCCCCGGACTAACCCGGAAGAAACTGTCCCCGGGGGCCTCCTCCGGGGGCTGGGTAAGGTAAAGAGCTGCTCCGCCGGCTGCAATTCCGGAAACAGCGAGGACCAGCAGAGCCACGATCAACAAACGCAGTAAATATCTCATTTCTCGAGTATGAACTCCACGCGCCGGTTTTTCCAGTTGACGCTGCGGTCTCCAGGATCCGCGATGGTCCGGGTACCCCCGAGTCCTGCCACGTTCATTCTGGCAGGATGTATACCCCGTTCTATAAGGGACTCTCTTACGGTTTTCGCTCTCTCCTCGGAAAGGGGCTTAAGCTCCTTTTCCTCCTCCGCTGGTCCCCTGACAGGATCATTGTAGTATATGGGGTTGGCGTGTCCCTCTATGGTAATCCGGTAATTCCTGTACTTGTTGAGTATTTCGGCTATACGGTCAAGGACGAACATATTCTTGTCTGCTGTCTCCTGGTCCCGCTCGGAATACTTTGCACTATTGGGTTCAAACACGATTGAAGCAATCTGTATTTTAAGCCTGTTGCCATCACGGATTACCAGAACATCCACAGGAATTTTGCCGCTAACCACACTCGTGTTGGCAAGATCATCGTGAATAGTAAAACGGAAAGGATAGTCCTCGGCAGATATGACCAACTCTCCGTTGTTTGATCGACCGTCCCAGATCAATTCCCTGGCGGGGGTTCCGGTTCCCGAGAATTTTGTAAAGAGATTCATCTCCCGGTCGAATATTTCAAATGTCCAGGATTCGATGGGACTGAGATCCTGAACATCAATTCTGAAATGGACCTCGTCATCTACTCCGTCATTATCGGGTGAGAATGGGAGCGGATCTGCTTCTATGTGTACAACAGGTTTCGTCGCATCCACCCGCAGGGCTTTAAGTGATGCCTGAGGACGATCCCCTTTCAGGTAGTTTACAGTGAGCCGGGGGATGTAAAAACCGTCCCGCACGCGTCCCGAATCATCCGTACCGTTCCAGAGTATACTTTCAGGGATTTCTGAAGCCCCCTGGAATCTCGCATAAACCTCGCCGGTATTCTCGTCCACTATTTCGAGCTTCCAGTCGGTAATCCCCTCCCTGAGGTTTACGATGGGAAAGAAGGTAATGGTATCGAACTTGCCGTCGTTATTTGGTGAAACCCTGGACGCATCAGAGGTAAGATAAGCGCTGGTTTTACGTGTATCGATCTTTATACCGTCAAGCTCAACCCGCACAGAGTTTCCCGCAGGGTCTGTGGAACTGAGACGGTAACTGTATGTACCGTCGGGGAGCTGGTTGCCCATCTCGTCCCGTCCGTGCCAGGTAAGGCTGCCGGGCATCTGCTTCCACCGGTAGCTGCGTACTACATCACCATCACTGTTGATTATGTTTCCTTCCCAGAGCTCTTCGGAGCTGCCTTTCTGATTGATGACAATCTGGTCCCTGCGTCCGTCGCCGTTGGGAGAAAACAGGGTATAGGCGGCGCTGAGCTCTGCCTGTGGCGCTACCCTGTCCATTACAAATTCCGAAGAAAGTGATTCAGCTACGCTTCCGTTTCGGTCTATCACCCGTATCGATGCCCTGAATCTTCCGTCGGGTATTCGGGCGCCGGAGTCTCCGATTCCGTCCCAGCGATACTGGGCAGCCAGCGAACCGCTTCCTGTATAGGTTTTAACCCTCTCTCCCGCGTTGTTCAGGATGGTGATAGTGTATGATTCGACACCTTCAGCAACCTTTACATTCGGCTTGATAAGGATTTCATCCTTGATACCGTCGCCATTGGGAGAAAAAGCCTCCGTATCGGTAAAAACGGCAACTACCGTTTCCTTTGTGCTGAGTCGTATGCTGCGGCTGCTAACAGAAAAGGAGTTGCCGGCCCTGTCGGTGGAGCTGAGACGGTACCAATAGTCTCCGTCTTCGGCAATTGAACCGTTTTCAAGGGTACCGTTCCAGACTATTTCCGCTTCGGGTTGATCAATCCAGCGGTACTCCCGAATTACCCTGTCGTTCGAATCGATTATCTGTCCAAGCCATTCATGTTCAACGCTGGCATCCTGGGTAATGTTAAGGATATCGCGATTGCCATCCCCGTCGGGAGAGAAAATCTGGGGAGACACAGATACAGTGGCGGACGGCGGCGTTATATCCAGAGTAAAAGACGGAGACGTTGTGCTGGGGGAGTTCCCGTTGCGATACACGCTGGAGATACGCGCGCGGTAGCTTCCCTCATCGAGAAGTTCTCCCCTGTTATCCCGGCCGTTGAAACTGTAGCTGGAAGGGGGATTTGTGCTGCCGGATCTGCTCCACTCCACTTCGTTGCTGCTGTTCAGGACTTCCAATCGCCAGCTCACAAGAGATTCCGGACTGGGAATATCCAGGGTGAAGAGAATCTCATCCTGAACCCCATCACTGTTCGGAGAAAACCATGCAGAATCGATGGAAATTGAAACGGGACGGGGTTCCGTATCGACAATTATATTTTCGACGGACCGGGAGACCGAATTGCCTGCGCGGTCGGTGCTGCTGATGGTGTAGGTATATACCCCGTCAGCTACGACGTTTCCGGAATTGTTCATTCCGTCCCAGACAAAATCCTCTGGCTCCTGGTCCCTGTATTCTGTCGCGAACACGGTTCTGCCGTTGCTTCCGGTAATCTTTATTTCCCATACCTCTTCCAGGGTTCCGCTCTGATTTATACGGACCGTATCCTTCAGCCCGTCATCATTGGGAGAAAAAATCAGGTCCAGCGGGGGGATTCCTTCTATATCCACCTCAGGATCCCTGGTATCGATAACCAGAGGATACGGTTCAGTTTCGGAGCGGTTGTTATTGTCATCCCAGGCGTGAAGCGAAAAATAATAAACACCGTCGGGAGCGACAGACCCGTCCTCGCTTGTCCCATCCCAGCGAAGGGTATCGGGAATAGGTATTCCGCTCTTTTTTGTAAAAAAGCGTCGAAAGATATCCTTCAGGGTTATTTCCTGGGGACGTTCTTCCTTGTTGCCGATGGAACGGACTAAATTACCATCCTTATCCCTGATTTCCAGAGCATAGCCCATGATGTAGCGGCTGTCCCGCAGGGTAAAGGGAAAGGAGAGATCATCCTGCACGCCGTCGTTGTTTGGGGACAGATATATTGCCTCTGGAATTTTGTGCAGAACGTTTTTTTCAGTGCTCTTGTCTTCCTTGGTGTTCGTCTGCTGAACCAGTTGATAAATCTTCTGATTCTTACTAGCAGCACGTTTTATGTGTGAAGACTTTGCGGCTGTAGTTCTGTTCCAGGGATTCTCCGGGTCGGCAGAACTTCGAAGGCGGATCAGAGATACGGAATCTTCTTCATTTTTCTCCGCTTCTTCATTCGCGGATTCCCTGTAGGGAAGATCTCCAAGATCTATTTCGATTTCCGGAGCTTTCTCGTCCAGTATACCCAAGGGCAGACTCAACCCGACACCGGCTCCCCATGCACCGTTGATAAGCGGGGAAATACCGATATGAGGCTGAATGTCTCCCCTGTCCCAACCGCGGCCGGAGAGATCAATAATATCTCCCCCGGAAAGATTGGTCTGAAAAGAGAAACGAAGACCGAAGGAGGGTATAAAACGATAGCTCTCAAAATCTCCGTCGAAAATGGACCGGGCATCAAGGTCAGAAGAAACACCGACCTGCAGAAAATCATCCACATGGGCAAGGAGTCCGATATTCCATCTGACATTCTGTACACTGGGCAGAACAAAGTCGGAGTTGAGATCCAGGGCAAACCCCTCTTTTTCGACAGGAGTAAAGGCCGCGCCGGCGATAAAGGTAAAGGGTGACGGCACTGCAGAATAGTCATCCGAAGGGTTATACCACAAACCGATGTCCTTGGCAGTTAATCCCCAGCGGAAGTTGTTGAGCCCGCGGTAGCTGGCGGGGAAATGTATAAACCCGACATCCAGGGTTGCTCCCCAGTCGAAGGAATCGTTGGAACCGGCATATAGATTGAGTCCGGTCCCCACATAAAGATCCTCATACACATCCTTGGCGAATCCCAGATTCAGGGCTCCCATGGTGCCGAGGTCAATACCTTCGTAATCGCTGCTGATCAGGTGCCCGGACCAGCTGAATACCCCGCGTTTGCTGGGAATCGAGTTTCCGAGCTTAAGCGCATGGCCGGCAATGCCTTCGTCATACTCGGTATCGTAAATGGCAACATACCCGATGTCGAAGGTCATGCGCTGTACAGCAGCGGCAGAGGCGGGGTTCCATGCCGCTGCAGCGGGAGCTTCCGTGGATACAACGGATGGACCCGTTCCCAGGGTCCAGGGCGAGAGCAGGCGAAAAAAACTCTCTTCCCCGGGAGGCGGATTAAAATCGCCGTACAGGGGGCTCAGGGCTGATATTACCGCAGCCAGCATCACGATCAGATTATATTGGTACCTGCGCATGGATCCCTCCGATATTTTTAGACCAGTGTAAATTTATCCTTTTTGTTCCAGAACATCAATCTTTTGAGCATAGAGATCCTTCAGATTCTCCATCTCGTCTATTGACAATCTGTCGTACAGGTATTCAGAAAGACGCTCATGAAAGGAAGAGAGGTTGGAATCGAGTTCCGACTCCCGTGCCCGCAGAAAAAGGAAAAGGCCGATTATCTCACTTGAATTCATGGCAAGAGGCAGTTCTGTCATATTTCAAACTCCAGGCCTTCAATGGCAGATTGGATTTCAAGGCTGCTTTTTTTTTGATGGTCCAGATACCAGCGGGCGGACTGTTCGATGGAGCGGAGTTTCTTGTCATCGTACTGGGGTTCATGATGAAAAAGATAGAGCCGGCGCATGCCCCAGGCAACGGCAAAATCCACGGCAAGACTGTAGGAAGAGTGCCCCCAGTCATATTTCTCGATTGCTTCGTCCAGGGTGTACTGGCTGTCCATTATCAGGGTATCGACATTCCTGTAGAAAGCACTGTTCTCCCGGGTTTCCATGAAGTCTTCTTCCACAAGCTCGGTATCGGAGGAAAAGATGAATGAGCCGCTCTCTTCTTCAATTTTGTAGGAGTAGGAGCTCCCGGGATGTTTCATTTTTCGCCAGGAAAGCTGTGCCGGTCCCAGATGCATGCTGTTCCCCTTAAGCTGATGGAAAAAGAGCACCGCGTTCATACTGTCCATTGTTATTGGAAAGTAGGGTTTTCGCATCTGATCCCCAAGAATCGTTCGAAGATCCGGAACCGGGCTGTAGAAATGGATTTCACAGCGGGAGTCATAGACCTGGGGAGCAAAAAAAGGAAGTCCCTGGAGATGGTCCCAGTGAAAATGGGTGAAGAAAATATGATAAATCCGGATGTGTTCTTCTCTCTTTTTCAAGGCGGCGCCGAGTTCCCGGATTCCCGAACCGGCATCGATGATGACAAGGGTGTCATCGCTGAGACGCACTTCAAGACATGTTGTGTTGCCACCGACAGTCCCCATTATATAGGGAGGCAGATCGTGCAGGAACTTCTCCCGGCTCTGCTGACTTTCAAGGTGGTGCGCTTCCATCCGCTGTACCACCGCGGCTATGCGGCTCTGAATCTGCCGGGAACTCAAGGGGGTTGGAATGGAACCCCGGACTCCCCAGAAACGTACCTTCATGTATCGTCTCCTCCCAGCAGTTTTTCCGAACGTCGGGCTTCCAGAAAGGCGTCGATCTCATTCCGGGAATAGAGCCGCCCCCTGTTGACTCCGGGGCATTCACCGGCAACGGATTCCCAGTCTTCCCTGCTCTGCAGAAAAGGTTCCCAGAAAGGATAGGTGCGACACTGTAGGGGACGATATTCATATATAGTGCATCCCCCGTCTTTCCAGAAGATGCAATCGCAGTTCTCTTTTTCCTTCAGGCTGAGACGGGAAAAGTTGTGGATGTTGACACTTCTGCAGTATTTTTCGATGAAGGCGGCACGGCTGAGTCCTGTGCCGGCACAAAGGCGGGAAAGATCATTCTCCGAAAGAAACACATAGCCCGGTTCATGGCGACAACAGCGGGAACATCCGGTACATTCAAAGCGTAGTCCCATGGAATAGAATGGTTTTTTCATTACTCATCGTCCTTGTACAACCGGGATAGGTACCACACATACGGGAATGTTATCGGACTCAAGGATAAAAAAAGGCTCCCTTGATCGTCAAGAGAGCCTTGCAAGGCTGATGGGGAGAGAAGGATTCGAACCTTCGAAGGCTGAGCCAACAGATTTACAGTCTGCCCCCTTTGACCGCTCGGGAACCTCCCCAGGCAGGCAGCACCATACCATAGAGAAAAAAACCTGTCAATAGATTCCAGAAAAAACGGCATGTCAGGAAAATTTTCCAAGGGCCACAGCAGCGCTGAGCTGTATGAAATCCGATGGAGCCATCTCTATCTGGAGACCCCTCTTTCCTCCGCTGAAGAGTATCGTCTCATGATCATGACAGCAGGAATCGATATAGATGGGGATACTCCGCTTTTGTCCCAGGGGACTTATCCCGCCTTTAACGTAGCCTGTAAGACGCTCTGCTTCCGCAGGATCGGCAAGATCCATCTTTTTTTCTCCGGCCAGTTTCGCGGCTTTCTTCAAATCGAGCTGGCGGTCTACAGGAAGCATCCAGGCTGAGTATGCTCCCCCTGGGGAGCGCAGAATGAGGGTTTTAAAAACTCTTCCCGGTTCGACCTTAAGTTTTTCCGCCGCCTCGGGACCGAAAGCAGAAGCCCTTGGATCATGACTGTATTCCCTGCTTATAAAACTGAAGCCGGATCTCTTGAGGATCCGTAAGGCCGGGGTCATTATTCAATATCTCCCAGCTCCGGAAGATTCAGTTCCTCCCTGAAATCCCCTTCAACGGGCATAATGCTCTCCGCCTGACTCTTGTTTTCAAAGAAATCCGCATCCACCGGAACGTACCTGTCCACCGGTGTAATCTTTCGTGTCTTTTTATCGAATTCCCAGATTTCCATGATAATTTCATTACCCGATATGTGCTTGATTCTGTACAGAGGGACCTTCCGACCGCTGTAGCGGGGAGCATACCATCTGCCTGTTCCA
>Ga0334900_1001403_pt1 | contig 26269 bp, 22 predicted proteins | sample GraSluR3_MG_2_FD_207231 | JGI IMG/M metagenome (GOLD analysis project Ga0334900, IMG submission 207231) | Sludge microbial communities from methane-producing bioreactor in Wageningen University, Netherlands - Granular Sludge_31_08-R3 | ecosystem: Engineered > Bioreactor > Anaerobic >...
ATTCCATCTTGGTGAGACGAATAGAAAGACACCCGGGACAGGGCGAATGCCATGGAAGGAGATCAAGGAAGCTCTGGATGATATCGGCTTCGATGGTCCTCTGGTGATGGAGCCATTCGTGATGAAAGGTGGACAGGTAGGTCGAGATATCGGTGTTTGGCGCGATATCCTGGTGAACCCGGACCTAGATGCTCTCGCTGCCGAGGCGGCACAATTCGTGCGTGATAATCTCCTGTAACAAGGAAAGCTTGTTTGACGATTGCCCAAAGATACCGTATCATGCAAGAATCATTCGCTAAAAAGGAGTGAATCATGCGTACGATCCGTTGGGGAATCATAGGGTGCGGACAAGTGACCGAGATGAAAAGTGGTCCGGCGTTCCAGAAGGTTCCCGGATCCACGCTCACGGCCGTAATGCGCAGAGATGCAGAGAAAGCGGCAGATTATGCGAGACGTCACAATGTACCTCGGTGGTACGACAATGCAACAGCACTGATCGAGGATCCCGAGGTCGATGCCGTCTATATTGCCACGCCACCCCATGTTCATATGCACTATACCCTCGAAGCAGCCAAAGCGGGGAAACCTGTCTATTGCGAAAAGCCTCTGGGGTTCCACTATGAGCAGAGCCGTACCATGGTCGAGTACTGCAAGGAGCGGCAAGTTCCACTCTACGTTGCTTATTATCGGCGAGCTCTACCAAAATTCACGCTAGTGAAAAAACTCCTCTCCGATGGCACGATAGGAACGGTCCGGTCCGTTTCAGTTGTCGCCTCACAATCTCTCAAGCCCGGATACATATATGGATCGGATTGGAAAGTGGATCCCAAGATTGCTGGGGGCGGATTGTTTCACGACGTTGCATGTCATACGCTCGATCTATTGGACTGGCTCTTTGGACCGATAGTGGAGGCTCGAGGTTTTGCGGGAAGGCAAGAGCGTTACTATGAGGCCGATGATATTGTAAGTGGTAGTTGGGTCTTCGATTCGGGCGTCCATGGCTCAGGTATCTGGACTTTCCAGGGGTGGGGCGACTACGATTCGGTAGAGATAATAGGATCGCTCGGAACACTTTCATTCAGCGTTATGGACCTGTTTGCACCACTTACGGTGCGCACCGAGGGAGAGGAGCGAACCATAGGCGTTCCCGATCCTCCAGAACATGTGGCTCAGCCACTGATAGCGGAAGTCGTGCAGGCATTGCTCGGAAATGGAGTCTGTTCGAGTACTGGAGAGAGTGGTGTGCGAACCGACTGGGTAATGTCACGATTAGCGATTTAGGAGTCTACGAGGAGGACGTATGTTTGTATCACACCGAGATGAGATTGAGAAAAAGAGACTGAGTCACCCCGAAATGAAGGGAGTCGAGAAACAGATATTGATCGGACCGGATGAAGGATGGCAAGATCATGTCATGCGACTGTTTACCCTTGATAGTGGGGGGTATGCCCCACGACATGCGCATCGGTGGCCTCATATCATGTATGCACTCGAGGGGAAGGGGAATCTGTTCATGGACGGTAAAGACTATCCGCTGACTCCCGGTTCAGTTGCATATGTTCCTGCAGATATTGATCACCAGGTCTCGAACGCAGGTGAGGCATCATTTGTCTTCATGTGTATCGTGCCGAAGATCGGAGAAGCCTGATATGGAGATAGCTAGCAGTGTCCGTTCACCTCGTTATAGCACGCTCTTCCCGTACTGCCTTGGTTTGACCGACCCCGCATCGAACAGGCAGAATCTGGAGTCGGCTCGTCCTCTGTTCGATACGGTGACCCCAGAGGAGACTATGGTGCTGGTAGACAGCATCATGCAGGCTGTAGATGATATCGAGCTGGTCAAAGTGATCGTCACTAGGATGCTTCACTCATTCACGAAGTCGCTCACGGCAGAACCACGTCCATTCGAACGAGGTTTGCCATTCATCGATCGGCTTGTAGCTCGCAACGACCAGATCCAGGCAACACTCGAGTCGTTAAAACCCTCCATTTCTCGGTTCAACAAGGGTACATTCGAGCAGCCGGATAGAGAGCGAGTACTTGAGTTGCTGAAAGAACTCGATATACTTACCGATCAGTATGCCATGAAGGAGAATATCCTTTTTCCGGTAGTAGAACGGTTCATAGATGAGAGTAGATGCGTACAGCTCATGTGGGCGATTCACGATGATATCCGCTCGAATTTGAAGCAGCTGCATAGTGCGCTGAATGACCCTTCGACTGCTCTGAAGGATTTGAATCGACTGTTCGGTCAACTGTTCTTCGATATGAAATCCATGATCTTCAGAGAGGAACAGGTCCTTCTACCCACAGTGATTCCACGGATTCCACGGAATGAGCTTGTAACCCTCTCTGAAGAACAGCACGAGACGGGACAGGTCGATGCCTCATCTGCGAAGGCTGCTGCCGATCAGATCGATCTGATAACCGGAAATCCGAGTGCAAAACAGCTCGTTCAGATATTCAACAATCTTCCAGTGGACATCACCTTGGTCGATTCAGAGGATAGAGTAGTCTATTTCAATACACCTGAACACCGAATATTCCCTCGAACCAAAGCAGTGATCGGTCGCACCGTACAGAATTGTCACCCGCCGAAAAGCATGCATGTGGTGCAGCGAATTCTCGATTCATTCCGTGCGAAAGAGCGTGACTCAGCGGATTTTAGAATCTCTGTCGGCGGTAGGTATGTGTGCATCTCTTATCATGCACTGTACGATGCCGATGGAACCTATGCGGGAACACTTGAGGTCTCACAGGATATCACCGATCTGCGTGAACTCGAGGGAGAGAAGCGACTGCTTGACTGGGAGCATGGCGAGTGACGGTGAGTCACTCTGATGCTATCTCTTCTGAACGTTTTTTCGGAAAGAGTTGTTCGATCTCCTCACGAATGGTTTCTCTGAACGATTTTCTACTCTCCTTGAACAGGAGGTCCATCGTTTTCTTCAGCTGAAGGCGGGTCTCCTTGCTCATATGCGTGTAGGCTTTGAGAATGGCATACGCGGATTGTAGCTTGTCGCTGGTAAGATCCTCGAGCGTCTCGGCGCCTGTTGCATCGACTAGTTCACAGAAACCTTTCACAAACTCCTCACGCTCCTTGATAGAGACCTTGTTTAACCAGGTGCGGATTGCCTGTTTCAATGCAAGGACACCCTTTCCCAGTTCTTCAGCCTCACTGAAGTGAGGTCCCTCAATTTCCCATGAAAACGGGTCGTGCTGGAGTATGCTCACCTGACTGCTTTCAACAGCAGTGTAGTCTCCTCCATGTTCAAGCAGTATTCCCACAATGGAGGATTGGGGAATGAAGGTGGAGATCTTTTTCACCATACTCTGGTAAGGAGAGCTTTCCACTACCTTGCTCTGGAATCCTGGGCCATCATTGTTGTAGACGGCCTTGATCCGTTTCCGATTTTTAGCCGAGGCTTTCACTGCAGCATAGACGGCAAGGTTGCCTCCCTTCGAGTGGCCTCCTAGAATGAAATTTCCGGAGAGTTCACCACAGATCCGTTCGAAGTAATCGGCTGCAGCATGCTGAGCTGCAATTTCTTCCATGAAACTCATCTGCAGGTCCTCTTTCCACCCCACGAGATTGGTGTCTGTGCCACGAAAAGCCACGAAATGGAGATTCTTCTTCACTGTGAACACCATGGCTGCAAATTGGATGGATTCTTCTGCGTTGAGTTTTGTTTCGTATAGCTGCAATGGAATGGAGCCGAATCGTTCTGTCTGTGCGACCTGCTCGAGCAAGTGGTGGATTTCAGCGAAAAATCCGAGCGACTCGATCTTCTCTTTCTGTTTCTCCATGCATGCTGCGTAGGGTTCGGCAAGTTCGGAGAGTGTCAGGGGAAAAGGTCCTGTTGTATCCGGAACTATCAGCTCGTACTCTGCATAGGTAAGGGTGGAGAATATGAGGCTATCGACCTCGTTCACCGGAGCGTGGCTGAATGTCAAATCTCCACGCCAAGTCAGATAATCATACATTGTGGCCATGATCACTCCTCTCTGTTACAGGAAGACTATAGCCGATTCGAAAGGGGAAATCCAGCTCCATTTCGGTAATGCCGACACCAGTCTTCCGTGCCATTAGGGATGGTCTTTATAGCTGGTGTGCAGTCCCTGTTCATCGTCGTTGATGAAGACACTGGCGGTGATGTTCATAGCGTTCACTAAGGAGAACTAGTTACACTGCATTATTTATCATGGAAGGAGTTTTTTAATTTGATCCTATACACAACATCTCTTTGCCGAATGGCGAGCAACAGAATAACAAATTCAGAGTCATAGATTCGGGAGTTGATTCTGTAGTTGCCAATCCTGTACCTCCAGTAGCCCGATAGGTTTTCAGTCAAAAGGTTTGCCAAAGACACGGGGCTCATCGCATCCCTCGAGTTGCTTAAGGTATTTCAGAATCTTGGTCTTTACGGAGTTGTCTAAATCCGAGAGCTCTTTTCTGCTCGTGTCTCAAACTCTATCTGCCAACCCATTTGCCTCTATGACCTCATCAAGTGTGTGCGTCCTGCTGCGTCCGGCTCTGAGATCTTCTTCGCGTTTCTGGGCCAAGTATACCAATTCCAAGTCACTTATTTTTTCTAGGAGGGCTTCCTGAATATAATAGGTTTTTGTTCTTCCGGTTTGTTTCGCCAAATTATCGAGACGATCGACCAATTCTTTTGGTAATCGCACGGAAACAGATTCACTCATAGCATATCCTCCTACTCCTATTATCCTTAGCTTCCGCGATTTTTAACACTCAAACCCGAAACAGGGTGTTTCGGTACATCACAGGTTGACCAACCTCAGTACTTAATAATTATAGGTAATGTAACAGAGGACAAGTACCACTCTTTACCTTTTTACTACTGTTCATACCGAAGCCCTGGTCAATACAGTGTTCTAAAAATCTTGCTCAGTCTGCGTTTGATAAGGGGGCAGTAGTATTCCAATACTATACTTTTTAGATGAAAATACCTGAATTATAAGTGTTTTAGCTGATGAGAGACTTGAGACTACCGTTTTAAATTCTCCTATAAGCTAAGTGATGCAGAAGGGGAGGTTACTTCAGATATCAAGGAACAAATCGTCTAATCCTACGAGGATCACTCCATCAAGAGCTGCTTGGATAATCACAGCTTTGGTGAATCCTGACTTGCTGAAGATATAGTAGAAGCACCTATCAACAGTGGGGTGAACCTCAGTAGCAACCATGAAGTGGTTATACTCGTCCATACCAAATTCCTTGTTACGGAACTTGCATTCACAGAAAATAGCACTTCGATGCTGTTTATCGAAAGCTAGAATGTCGATATCGCTCTCTTTTCGAGTTCTCTTGTCAGTTCCCCACCAACGACCCATGGTGTATGGCACGAAAGGAAGTTTTCCAAGCTTGGCAAGCCGAATGAGGTATTGAGTGCAAATATCTTCAAATACTTCTCCCATATAACTCGGTAGTTGTTCATAGATCTCTAGAGCAGACTGCTTTTCTCCAAGCAATTCATAATAGCTTCTATTTGCAAAGATGAAGTGATACCAGAATAGGAAGAAATTGTCTTTGATTTGGTATATACTCTTTTTACTGGATTCTTTCTGTCCTGCAGGGGTTACTTTATCTACCAGCTTCATGTTTTTCAGCGTCTTAATATACTTGGAACATTTAGTTTGCTCTTCATGGATTTTTTGTGCGATATCATTAAGGCGACTGGAGCCCGTTGCGATGGCCTCGAAGATGCTGTTGTAGATTGCAGGTTCACGAAGTTCCATCTTCAAGAGATTCTGTGTTTCGTTGGCAAGAAAAGCTCCCATGCTAAGGATGTTTCGCTCAATATTTTGAGCGATAGTAGCAGTATCACTGAAAGCTTCAAGATAGGATGGTATCCCACCGAGTATCCCATAACATACCAGTTTCTCTTCATTAGTATAGTTGGGAAAGAATGCAGCGCTCTGTAGATAGTCAAAGCCCAGCAACTCCAAGGTGTTGGTACTTCGCCCATAGAGCGGGCTCTTTGCACCCATAACCTCAGATTCCATGAAACTCACACTCGAGCCACATAGAATAAGAAAGAGGTTCTTATCTTTGAAATAATGATCGATTGCATGCTGTAAGATGGATGTAATCGTTGGATTCTCTTCTGCTATGAATGGGAACTCGTCAATGATCAAGACGACTTTCTTGTCCGAAATCTGGCTAGATAGGTACCGGAAAGCCGCATCCCAATCTGCGAACGAACCAAAGGATGATCCGGTGAAATGCGTTTGCAGAGTCTTAGAGAAATCAGAGAGGTTCAAGCTGTCGTTCTTAGCCTGTGCTGAATAGAAGATTACCTGATGGTTCTTGGCAAACTCCTTTAGAAGAGAGGTTTTTCCTACACGACTTCTCCCATAGAGGACAAGGAAGGAGAACTTAGGAGAAGCATAGATTGACTCTAGTAGGTCTAATTCTTTGTCTCTTCCTATGAACACGGTAGCCTCCTAATAATCAAACAATATACTTATGATTATTATACTCGTGATTCCCTAAATGTCAAGGATTGTGTATGTGCCAGCTTTTCTTTCACTTGTACTGAACGATGAATATATGAAGAACTATTCATAAAAATTGCTCCTGCTACTTAACATATTTCATGATATTCGCTAGTAACATCTACGTCAATCAATGGATGTAACATAGTAGGTTGTATCGATTGATCATTGAACAGGAAGCTGTTATGCAAATACATGCTACAGATACGAGGTGGAAAATCTTTTCATGAGGGTTCAAGCCTGTACATACATAAAAACTATTCCAAGCTTTTTTCCAGATAGTATCTGCTGCTCGTCTTGGGATAGTTGTTTTGTGTGTACTTCACGGTGTATCCATGCTTTTCATAGAATGGTTTCGCCTGAAAGCTCATGGTATTTACAACCGAAGTCTTGCATCCGTTATCTTTAGCAAAGGCTTCGGTTTTTCTCAATAATTCACTGCCGATACCACGAAATCGGAATTCTTGATCGACCCAGAAAAATTCGATTTCAAGCCATTGCCCGAATAACGAGAATATGATGCCCCTTGCTAGGCACTCGTTCTCGCATGCTGTTAATGAATACTGGACTTTCGTCTTTTCTTCCCAAAATTCCTTATTGTATGCACGTAATCGATCGCGTATCTCATTAACAGCTACAACACATCAGGATTTTCGATAATCTTGAATTCCATGTAAAATCCCCAAAAATATCCCTATCCGTTCGCAGAAAGTACCGGTAATGATGATATCATGAATGGCCGGTAATTTCAAAATCAATGAAGCTATGTTCTTTCTAATCGGCTTTCAATGTGTCAGAATTACAACCTTTCATTCCCCGATGATCTTGATCAACACCCGTTTGTCCCGTTTTCCATCGAACTCAAAGTAGAAGATCTGTTCCCACGTGCCGAAATCCAAGGCTCCATCGGTGATGGCGACCACGGTCTCACGACCCATGATGGTTCTTTTTAGGTGGGCATCGGCATTATCTTCGTAACCGTTGTGCTGGTATTGGGAGTAGGGCTTCTCGGGAGCGAGCTTTTCCAACCACTTTTCGTAGTCGTTGTGCAGACCGCGCTCATCGTCGTTGATGAAGACACTGGCGGTGATGTTCATGGCGTTCACCAGAACAAGACCTTCGGTTACCGCACTCTCAGTGATTGCTTGTTGCACCTGTTGCGTGATATTCACCAACCCTCTTCTGGAAGGAATTTTGAAGTGCAACTCTTTTCTATATGATTTCATCTGACTCCTCCTATAGTGAGTCATCGTATCATGAAGTGGCGGTTCAGGCAAAGAAGCACTTCGATTCGAGTAATATTCTGTTTGTTATTTGTTGGTTGGTAAAGTAGTATATAACTGATGAAACGGTTAGTTCTGAACATTCTGAAACGGTTTCTCGTGATTGTTCCTATTGCTTTGCTGTTCTTCGTCATGGTCGGGCGTTTGATGGTAGTCGAACAGGAGAATGCCCGGAATAAAGTGATAGCAGAACATACTGGCCACTTGCGTCTTATGGACTTCATGATCTCCAATGTGTTTAACGAGTACTATACCACATTACATCTTATTCAGAATGCAAATGAAGTGAACCTGTATTTCGAAAACCCCTCGGAGCGCACCCGGAACGAGGTAGAACAGTTCTTCATTCGAATGGCTCACAACAGATCGTATATTCGAAGATTGTTTCTCAGCGATACCGAGGGGAGCATCCTCATCGGATTCGACGCAGCAGAGAATCAACGCGTATCGAACGATTCTCCTAGCCCGACTCAGCAGCCGAGTCGTGAAATGGCTCAAGTAGTGCGTACCATGGACCCTGGTGGTTTCTACTTTACGCCGCTCGTGCAACCCGAAATGCATACGGAAGTATTCCATGGTCGACAGGGGGTACTTACCGGCATACCCGTATATAGAGACGATACCCATGCTGCGAACATAGGAATGGCCGTCTCTGGTGAACATATTCTCTCCATGATGGATCAATTCTTCATAGATCACTCGAGTGAGATTCAATTCACACTGGTCAATAGTGATGGATCCACACTCTATTCCGATCTGGAACGGCGTGTGCCGGATGATTTGAACCGGGAGATGATCGAAGAGAACATAAGAAACATCATACAGATGGCGAAGGAGAGTTCAGAGGGGCATATCATCCAGAATGGCCATAATTACTACTATGTAGCCTTCAACCCATTTTCGGGGAACTCTCCCTATTACCAGTCGAACGACTATTTTCTCGCTGGGATCGTCTCATTCTCAGACGAAGACGTCATAGCAGTATCGGATTCTTTCATACTTAAAAACAAGCCGCTCAGATGGGTGATCTCACTTGTCGTCCTCCTGCTGGGTGGATTCATCAACGTGCTCACCTATTTCAGGAAAAACGATCGGGAACTCCTCTCTGTGAGCAATCTCGTCTCCGACCAAGCCCACGATGGGGTGGTCATTACCGACACAATGCAGCATGTCACCTACTGTAATCGTACCTTCGAGGTCATGACCGACCTCTCGTTCGACGAGATTCGAGCTGGTGATCATGCTATCATGTCGGTCTCAGGGGAGAAGTTCGATTCCGAACAGGCGCTTTCAGAGACCAGAAACTCAGATACCAAACACCACTCCTGGAAGGGGTTTGTCTGGCTTGGGGGGAGGCACCACTTTGCTCTGACGTACCTTATGATCAGTAGTATCGCCAATGGACAAGGCCATGTCGCCCACACCGTTGGACTCTACTCGAACCCGAGGAACCTCACCAAGGAGTCTTCGGCAAAGCTGTTGTTCTCCGATGAGTCCGATTTAGATCATATCGACAGTCTCCCGCTGCAACTCTTGAACAAGAGGTTGCAGGACCGAGAGCCTTTCGTTATCGCATACATGCGATTGGCGAACATCGATCGAATCGAAGCTCAGTACACTTTGGAGGAGCACTACCACCTGGGAGCGATGATTCGAAAACGTATGATCACCACATTTGGCAACGACCAGCTGATCTTCCAATACTCACCCGATACGTTCGTGTTCACCGTACCCGCAGGTCAGGCGAGTTCTGACTATGGAGTCGAACTCATCCACTCGCTATTCGAAAAACCGCTGATATTGCGTGGTATACAGGAGATGGTTCTGGTGCGTTGTGGCATATCGCTACCCTCCAATACCTCCATACCAGCTTCTGTCATGATGCGGCAAGCAAAGATGGCCTTAGCGGCACAAGAGCATTTCGGTCAGGACGGTCTGCTGAGATACGATGCGACAGTCAACGAACAGCTGCATCGCTATTACCGTATTCTGCAAGATATTCCAAAGGCTATTGAGACGAGAGCAATTACTGTGTACTACCAGCCTATCGTGGAGTGTACAAGCGGCCAAGTTACTGGTGCTGAGGCTTTGGTGCGATGGAGGCATCCGGAGTTAGGTGATATTTCTCCAGCAGAATTCATTCCGATCATTGAACAGCATGGATATGAGCGGATGCTTGGCATATATGTGGTGGAGTGTGTTGCAGAGTTCATGGGATCGGTAGGTAAGCACATGAGGGATGATTTTTCATTCTCCGTGAACATCTGCCCGACAGAACTACAGGATCCGGATCTGGTTTGGCATATGGTGCGCGCTCTTGATGCTCATGGTGTTTCGCACCATGCATTGGTGATCGAATTGACTGAAAGAACACTTCTTGCCGATCTGCAAACTGCCAATATTGTGCTGCAACTCCTCCATGAGCAGGACATTCAGGTTGCGATCGATGATTTTGGCACAGGCTTCTCTTCATTGAGCTATCTGCATGAACTGGATGTCGATGTTCTGAAGATCGACCGGTCGTTCATCAAAGGCTACCCAACCGAAGATGATGGGGTGATACTCAAGGCCATGGTCGGTATGGCGAAAGAGCTCGATATTGCAGTGCTCGTCGAAGGTATCGAAAATCCTGAACAACTCGAGCTGATACAATCTCTTGGGGCTAACTCGTATCAGGGTTTCCATTTCTCCGGGGCAATCGCTCCAGAAGACTTCAGACGACTACTCGATCCTTCGTAGCGGACTGGACTCCCATGATCATGAATGCCGAGATGATGAGCATGAGACTGCTAACCATCAATGCGAATCCAAGCGAGCTGAATGTGGCGATCTTAGTGACCAGCCAAGGGAAGATCATCCTTCCCACGGTTCCGCTGACTATGTAGGAGAGCGAAATAAACGCCGTATTCCGTGGATACCAGGTCGATGTAACCACGATATACATAGGGATTGTGGCCCCAGCGAAGAATCCACACAATAGAATCAACAACAACACGATGTAAATCGAGCTGAACAGCATTGCCCCGATGAGAGATATTCCTGCGAGGAACATTCCCCAAATCGAGAGGGTGAACGGACTCCCTCCACGACCCATGATAGGCCCTACTAGCAGGCGGGAGGCTGCTGTGCCAATCCAGAATACCGTGAGCGATGTTCCTGTGACACTTGCAGACTGTCCAAGCTCGGTCTCCACATATACCGGGATCCAGGCTGCACACACCACCTGGCTCCCCATGTAGAAGAGAATGACGAGCGTGTAGAGTATGAATGCTTTGTCCTTCAACAGTATACGGATAGGTCCGACCTCATCCTTCATCGAATCGTGTGTTGTTCTTGATCCATCCAGTTCCGTTTCCCGCTTCTTTCTACTTGCATGCCTCTGCAGGATTCCTAGGACGAGAATCGTTGCCATGATCACACCGACGAGGCCATAGGCTAAGCGCCACGATTCTCCTTTGAAGGGGAGGATGAGATAGCCAGTGGCGATCGCTCCCAGGCTATAGCAAAAGTGGAGTAGGGGGATATAGAGCGCCCGTTTCTCATAGTACTCGCTTGCAAGTGAGGCATTCGACCCACTGTCGACAAGAAAGGTTCCGAATCCCAGTAGCAGGTAGAATCCGAACAGGGCATGTGTCGCAGAAGAGTATGCAATCGATATGAGTGCAACGATCAGAAACAGGTAGCCGAATTTTGTGACAGCACTCTGCTTGAGGCGTTTCATGATCACCAGTGAGATCGCCATCGATGCAAGAGCGCCCATCTGTTGAAAACTCACAAGCATACCAGAGCCTGAGAGCGTGAGCCCTGTAGTAGCCATGATATTCGTGGCAAGCGGTCCTAGCAGGTTGTACGAGACGGCGAAGAAAAAGAATCCTGCAAAGAGAAACACTGGATGCATCTGGTCTGTGTCCTTTCCTGTCAAGCGGCGTTCGATTACTGTATCATGGGGTGTGTACGAATGCAATCCATGAGTGAAATCGGATAGTGTATCAGTACCGCTATTTGCTGCTCGAGGAGAAAATGTTCTCTATGGCTCTTCCCATTTATGATAATTTAAGGTATTATGATAAAAGAAATTATGTACTATTATACATCGTTGGAGGAAGTCATGGATAGAAGTAAGACACCAGTTGTACTCGTTACTGGTTCGAGTCGGGGAATCGGTCGAGGAATTGCACTGCAGTTGGCACGAGAGGGAAACTCTGTCGCCATCACCTATGCTGGAAACAGAGAAGCCGCTGAGCAGACTGCTCGGGATTGTCGGGACTTGGCAAAGGGAACCGAGGCAACATTCGAGATATTCAAAGCCGATATCGGAAGCAAAGCCGATCGTGACGCCCTGGTCGAGCAGGTGTTTTCGACATTCGGGTCACTCGACGCGTTAGTGAACAATGCAGGCATGGCTCCAAGAACGAGAGCCGATATTGTGGATGCATCTGAAGAGTCGTTCGAGGAGCTGGTGAGAACCAATCTGCAAGGTCCCTACTTTCTTACGCAAGCAGTAGCCAAGCGTTGGTTAGAGAGTGGAGAACCTTCGGTAATCGAGTCGGGTTACAAGGTAGTGTTCGTCACCAGTGTTTCGGTCGGTACGGTATCGGTCAATCGAGGTGAGTATTGTATTTCAAAAGCGGGACTCTCCATGGCGGCTTCGTTGTGGGCTGCACGACTGGCTGCAGAGGGCGTGCAGGTCTATGAGATCAGACCGGGAATAGTGGCAACCGATATGACTTCGAAGGTGAAGGGCAAATACGACGCTCTCATCGAGGATGGCCTCGTGCCACAGAGGCGATGGGGCGAACCAAGTGATACCGGAAAAGCTGTTGCCTCACTCGTGCGGGGCGATTTCCCCTATTCGACCGGTTCGGTGATCTTCACCGATGGGGGGATGCATATCCCGAGACTGTAGCTTGACATGCATACAAAAAGAGGCCGAATCGTCTTCCATGGGATTTCGATTCGGCCTTATTGTGTAGCGATGTGTTACAGGAACATGAGCGACAATTGCGGAATATAGGTGATCAGCATCAATGCTCCCAAAAGTAGAGCCATAAACGGCAATACTGCCCGGGTGACCTGCGAGACCGACATTTTACTTATACCGGAGGCAACGTAGAGGTTCAGCCCGAACGGAGGAGTGACCATACCGATGGCAAGGTTTACGATCATGATTACGCCAAAGTGGATCGGGTTCACACCCAGGGCCATTACCGCTGGGAGGAACAGTGGAGCCAGAATGGTGACGGCAGCACTCGGATCCATGATCATTCCCACTACCAGTAGTAGCAGATTGATGAACAGCAGGAGTGTGAACGGAGTCGATGCATACTGAAGAATAAACTCAGCAAGCATGGTAGGAACTTTTCTGAAGGTAAGATAGCGACTGAGAACTGTTGCATTCGCAATGATGAACATGATCACAGCAGAGATCGTCACAGACTTTCTCGCTATCGCCATAACCTCGGATAGTTTCAACTCCTTGTATACGAACAGACTCACCGCAAGGCTGTACACAACTGCAACCGCAGCCGACTCGGTAGGAGTGAACACGCCAAGATAGATTCCTCCAAGAACGATGAGCGGCATCATAAGACCCCAGAAAGACTTCCTCAATGAGTGGAGCACTTCCTTGAAGTGGGGAAATGGCTCTTTCTCGTATGGTTGCTTTCGTGAAATGAAGTATGCAGCTATCATGAGCACCAAACCGATCAGAATTCCAGGAACGATACCGGCAAGAAACAACTGTGCAATGGATTGCTCCGAGATGACTCCATAGACCAAGAGGGTGATGCTGGGAGGAATGATGATCCCTAATGAACCAGATGCACACATGAGTCCGACTGCGAATCGTTTCTCATATTTTGCCTCTTCCATCGATGGAATCATGATTCCACCGATAGCCGCAACTGTTGCAGGAGCACTTCCCGAAAGAGCAGCGAAGAACATAGATGAGATGACTCCTGTGATCGGAAGACCTCCATTGGTCCAGCCGATGAGTTTTTTAGCAAAATCTATCAGTCGCTTCGAAACTCCACCTTTCAACATGATGTCGCCGGCGAAGATGAAGAATGGAATAGCCATGAGAGCGAACGAGTCGACACCGGAGAACATTGCCTGGATGATCGAGCCGTAGCTTCTGCCAGCCTCGAAGTGCATGAACAGCATCGCACTCATACCAGTTGAGATACCGATGGGGACTCCAATCGCTAGCAGGATTGTGAATAGTATCAATACAAACATAGTCCTTACTTCTCCATCGGAGCTTTAATCTTAGCGATAAGCTCCATGCTATAACGAATGGCCATGAGAGCACACCCGAAGGGGATGGCCAGATAGGGGATGAACATGGGAATCTCAAGCGTTGGTGTGATGTTTCCCATTGCTCGGACACGGAACACCAGATCGAGTCCGAATCGTGTGACCATGAGACAATAGGCAATCGAGATAGCAAGTGCCAGAATCTCAACACCCTTCCGTGCAACCCCTGGAAGGAGCTTGACCAGGACATCCACCGATGCATGGGCCCCCTGCTTGACTGCAAGGCTGCTACCCAAGAATACAAACCATACAATACCATACCGTGCAAACTCTTCTGCCCACACGATGGATTGACCGAACACATACCTGAGAACCACCTGGATGAATATCATCAGTGAGGTGACAATCATGAGAATCGCGGGAATGTGCTCTTCAAATACTGCGAAGACTTTTTTCATAGGATTATTCTTCCATCTTGAACGATCCACCGATCACCAGCGACCGTATGGTCGCCGGTAACCGAAGGAATCGATCATTCTTTTCTCATTATCTCGACTGCTCGAGAGCTTCAACCAGCTCATCTCCACCAGGAACTGAGCTTCTGAATACATCGTAGACAGATGCTGTGGCTTCGAGGAATGCCTGTTTCTCGGCAGCAGTGAGTTCAACAATCTCTATGTCGGTTTCACGAAGCTGTCTCAGATATTCGGCATCTTCGAGTCGAGCCTGCTCCCACTGCCAGACAGAGACTTCATCAGCTGTCTCGTTGACAATCTGCTTCAGGTCATCTGGAAGGGACTGGTAGAACGACTCTGCAACGAGGAATGCGTATCCAAGGTACCCATGCTCCGAGAGGGTCAGATGCTTCTGTGCCTCATAGAAACGGCGGGTGAAGATATTGGCCAAGGTGTTCTCCTGACCATCTACGGTACCCTGCTGCAGTGCTGTGTAGAGTTCAGCAAATGCGATATCGACACCATTGGCACCAAGAGCGGCAAACTGAGAAAGCAGCAGAGGACTCTGGGAGACACGGATTCTCATACCGGCCATGTCTGCAGGAGTGCGAACTGGGCGAAGGTTGTTCGTGATATGCTTAAAGCCACCATCCCAGTACCCAAGTACGCGCAAGCCCTGCTGGAGCAGGAACGGGTTCAGAATATCACCGACAGGACCGTGCATTGCATCGTAGGCTCCCTGGGAGTCGGCGAATGCGAACGGAAGGTCGAACAGCTGTGTCTGTGGAACGAATGCAGGTAGCACACCGGTGAATGGTGCATTGAATTCGATATCACCAAGCTGCATCTGTTCGGTGATCTCTCTATCGTTTCCCAGCTGGCTGTCGGGATAGACAGAGATGTCGAGTCGACCATTGGATCGCTCTCTCACTAGATCGGCAAACATCTCTGCTGCCTTACCTTTCGCGATCGTAGGACGTACAACGTGAGCAAACGTAGCTTCGAAGACCTTGTCTTCAGCAGCCGTTTCAGACTGTCCTGCTGCAAAGAGTGAACCTGCAACGAGAACGACCATCAGAGCCAAAGAAATAATTCGTCTCATAATACTCTCCTTAGTATTTTCTTAAGTTCCTAGGGAACTTATTGCTATAATCAAGTCTGAAGATATGTTCCTGACAGGAAATCTCTCCAGACAGTCTCAAACCAAAAATCATCATCTGGAATGGCCCGGCACTGAATATACTCATGTACAACAGAACCATGTTCCATGCGAGTGGACATGATTGTATGCCTTCCATACTCTTGTTCAGGGAGATAGCGCCAGAATGCTTCCAGCTGGTCGTGAATGGTTTTTCCTTCACTGTGTAGCACCAAGGCCGACCCTCTGCTCCCTCCTCCCTGGGATAGGTACGCCGCTATGGCGCTGAGGTATACCTGGTGGGCAAGCACCAGGTGACGAGTCTGGAATAGCTTTGGTAGTAAATAGCGTGTATCAACTTGTATGTGTCTGAATGAATCGACTTGGAGTTCTGCTGCCTTGAGCTCTGCTTCTACATCTGTTTTCGATCGAGTCATTGCACCGACTTTGCTCATTCGTTGCCTATACGTGCGGCGGTATGCTCCCAGTTCTGCCAGTGCTTCGACTTCTCGATTCTGTGACTGCACATTGGTGGCAACGCCATGCTTCGCAATCGTATACATACGTTTAAGAACATCGACAGCAACCTGTTCGAAGTCGTCCCAGCTCACCGTTCTCCCTTGGTAGGATCCTGCAATCTTTCGCGCCGCCCGTTCTCCACCTACCTGACCCGAATTGAGTGCGGACCCTCCCGGTCTTGCGACCCCATGGGTTCCTGCTACCTCTCCCACTGGGAACAGGTGTTTAATATTCACCGACTCCCACCAGAGATCTACCGAAAGTCCCCCATTGTTGTGTTGTGCGGATACTGCAACCTCAAGCGGTTCAGTTTCCAGGTCGATACCATGATCTCGATATAGAGCGATTGCCTGTGGATTCATGCGCTGTAGTCGTTTGAACGGAGTCTCGGCAAGAGCATCCGATCGTTCCAGATAGGTGCGGGCGACCGTACCTACTGCATCGAGAGAGAATGCATGGGAGCCGGGGACGGCTGATGGGTTTCGTCTGAAGTCCATGAAAACCTTACGTCCAAGCAGTACTTGCTCCCGGTATACGAGGATATCGATGAGCGAAGAGCCTCCGTTCATGATCTTATTCACATCGAAGGGCCACTGGTATCCTTTGAGGAAGATCGCATTGCATAGTTCCTCGGTGGTCTGGAAAAATGGCTGTAGGAATTCGCGTGGATCGTTTCCATCGGAATCGGTGCTGATATATGCGGGGATGACCTGCTGATAACTACCGGACACATTCCATCGGAACTTTGTTGAGGCTAGGCCGAACTGCGATTCGGTCAGGTTGTTCGCCTCGGCACCAATTTCCAAGGCAAGCCCAATGGCTCCTGAGTGGCATGCAGGATAGACGGAATCTTCATAGATGCCCCCGGGGCCGCCAACGCCGAAAACAACGTTTTCAGCCATATAGAGGCGGAGGCCATAGGTCTCATCCAGTACAGCCTTTCTATCGATTGCCACGGCTCCGACGATACGGTCCCGATTCTTGATCAGGGATATGACCTCGGTATGTTCATGAATCGGAATATCTCTTCGGTTGACTTCCTGCAACAATGCTTCAACCATCTTCTTAGATGTATAGGGACCTATGGAGCACCCTCGTTCACGAGAGTCGTGGTCGGTCTTGTATCCCACATAGCCACCATAGGTGTGTATGGGAAACGGAACACCGATCGAGGAGAGATAGTAGAACCCCTCTGCTGAGCCCATCGATTCGACGAGAGCGATATCGCCGTGCATCGCTCCACCTTGGAATAGATCCTGTGCCATCATATAGGGAGAATCGGGCTCTTTGGTATTGGTCGCCAAGCGATAATAGGTCTGTTTGTCAGACCCGGTATTGTAAGAGGTGCCTCCCTTGAGCGATTCAGTGATGATGATGATATCCTCAATGCCGAGTTGATGGAGTCTGTTGGCTGCTTTGAGTGCAGCAGTCCCACTTCCTATGATCAGGGTATGTACCTGATGCACGGGGAATGGCACTGAATCGAGTTGTATAGACTTCAATGGTGTATCTTCCTGCATGTTCATATAGTATCCCCTTCGATATACTCGCCATCGACCTGTATCTGACGCAATTCTGTGGATCTTCCGATGACTCTGTCTTTCAACACCTTGCCCGCTTCCTGACCCATCATGAAGACATCGAACCGGATAGTGTCTATCCGTTTGCCGATGAACTCCAAAGCAGGGGAGTCGTCGTGTCCCGTGAGAGAGAAATCCTCGGGAAATGAATACCCTGTCTTCAGACCAATCTGGTAGAGATACAGCGCCACCACATCGTTGAAACTCATGATTGCGTTGTATCCTGACCGTTTCAGTTCGTGCAGGAAGGATAAAGGGATCTCTTGTAACGACTGGAACTCGAAGACATCGTGCTCCACTTCGAATGGAACGCCGAACCGGTCGCAGGCCTGAGCTATTGCCTGCCGTCGCTCTCTGTTGATGTAAGCGACAGGAGTGAATCCCACGTAACAGAGCTTTATGTGCGCTCGTGATCGCTGTTGGTTCTTCATGAGAATCTTTTCCAGCAACAGGGCCATCTCTTGCTCTGTGTTGTAGATCACTGAATCGAACCCTTTCGAGAATCTATTTACCAGAAGGATCGGGATTCCACGTTCTCTGATCGATTGTACCAGATGCGGTTTCGGCATAGTGAAGGCAAATATACAACCATCGATATCTCCCAGTTTCTTGTTGTGGAATGCTTCGTCGTCCAACTGGTTTATTCGTACGATGATATTGACTTTGACATCGCCGAAGCCCTGATAGAGTCCCTTCACGAACTCGGCGATATCGTAGAACAGGTTGATATAGGTGAAGCGTGTATCGGGAAGAAACAGCTTTATGTTCAGAATCGCTCTGGACTCATGCTTTCTGATCGTCCGTTTCTCGTACCCCAGCTGTTCGGCCGCATGCAGAATGGCATCTCGCTTCTCATTGCTCACGAGCACGGAGTTGTTCAGTACCCGTGAGACGGTCGAAAGTGAGATGCCGCACGAGGTTGCGATATCCTGTAGGGTTACACGCTTGCCTTTATTGTTCATGCCTTGGTTCTAAGCTGCTTCAGTACGTCGCGATAGTAGGGATCATAGACCACACAACCATCATGTAGCTGGTTGACCATAAGCTTCGTGCAGGCTGAACAAGCTGTGCAGTAGTTGACAGGTTCTCCGTGCATGACTTTGGCGGGAAAAAGTGGGTCGGCAAAGCTCTGTCGCCCGAATCCGATCATATCTACGAAGCCCTTGTTCAGATTCTCCTCGGCATAGTCGAGAGACTCCTCTCGGAGAATCGAGTAGGCTGATCCGATGATCTTCATGTCCCCTGCAAATTCTCGAGCCTCCTTGCAGTATCTGAAATGGTGCAGGTAGAAATACTTCGAGGGATTCGTCGGTCTGGTGACCTCGGAGGTGACACCAGGGATACCGGCAGATACATTCAGATAGTCTGCTCCCTCAGCTGCCATAAGCGAGATCACCTGCTTCATCTCTGTCAGATCCTCAATCAGGGAGTCGGCTTTCGCTGTTCCACAACCGCCACGAACACCTTCGAACATGGAGATACGTGAGCCGAGGATGAATCCATCCTGACCGATAGAGGACTTCAGCTCACGTAGGGAGCTGAGGAGGAAACGAGTTCTGTTCTCAAAGGAGCCGCCCCATTTGTCTTCTCGGACATTCGCTGGACGAAGCATCTCGGCGCCGAAATATCCATGGCACATCTTGAAGTCGATACCGTCTGCACCTACTTCCTTGCTCAGATGTGATGCCTCGATCATCATCTGCCTGATATCTTCGACTTCCTGTTCGTTCAGCAAGTGGGCGTTACCACGCCCCTCTTCGTAGAGTGCTACCTGTCGGGAGAACGGACCAGATTTTCTGCCGGAGTGGGTGAGCTGGAAAAGGAGTACTCCGTCCGGATTCTCTTTCTTGTACGAGTCGACCAGACGTTTGAAACTATCCAGATTCTTTTTATTGAGGACCAGGCCATTGACTCGAGCACGAGATCGAGGATCGACCGAAATAGCCTCGACAACGACAGCGCCCCATTTCCCTTTCGCCAGTTTGACGTATCGATCAAGGGTTCTGTCTGATACAGCTCCTCCTTCCGCACCATCATTTCCTTCCATTGCCTGTACAACGAAGCGGTTTGCTGCGCTCTTATTGCCAATCTTTAGTGGGGAATACAACGTTTCCCACTTGTGAGAAGCTGTTTGGTCTGACATCACGATCCTCCTGATACTCTGTTACATATGTTCAATTATTTGCATGAAAATAGTTTTTCTTTGCATGCAAATTATACAGGAAAAAAAACACCTGTCAAGGAGAAAATAAATATATTTTTATCCTTTGACAGGTCAGCGGGGGAGATGGAGAGAGCTTACTCGTTGAGGAGTAGGACCTTCATACTGTTTGCATCTCGGTTCGACGCGACATCCAATGCCTTCTGCAAGTCGTTCATAGAGAATCGATGCGAGATGAGTCGTTCAATACGCAACGCCTCAGCCACTTCGAGTGCGATAGGGAAGTCCCAACGATATCCTTGTGTTCCCTGTACGCGTATCTCATGCGAGACGAATCGTGTCGCAGGAATACTGATCTCAGGTTGTTCGAAGATGCCTACGATAGTCGCCATACCACCCTTTTTCAGCCACATCATGGACTGTACGAAGGTTTGTTCCAGACCGACGCACTCGAATGTGCGATCCACTCCGTTCGGTCCGGTATAGGCTTTCACCTGCTGCTCAACTTGCTCCGTACGGAAGTTGATCGTGTGAGTCGCTCCGAACGCCGCCGCCAGTTCGAGTCTAAACGGATTTCCATCGATGACAGTCACATTGCTTGCACCGCTTCTTTTGCACAGAGCGGCGATCAGCACACCAATGGCTCCTGCTCCTGAGATGATCACCGAATGGCCTAATCGTATATCCGCTCGTCTCACTGCATGCGTTGCTACCGCAAGGGGTTCGATCAGCGCCCCGGCTTCGTAGGAGAGCGATTCAGGTAGTTCGAATACATGATCACTCTCAGCGACGATGTAGTCGGCCATGGATCCGGAACCGATTCTGTAGAGGAACGTGATCTGATCGCAGTAGTTGTAATCTCCACTGCGACACGCTTCACAGACTCCACACGTCTGGCACGGTTCTACGGTGACTCGCTGTCCGACCTGAACCTTGGTGACCGATGAACCGACTTCTACGACATCGCCGGAGAACTCATGTCCGATAGTCGCTGGGAGCGGGCAGAACGGGTGCATACCCTTGAAGATATGAAGATCGCTCCCACAGAGTGCACTTGCCTTGATCTGTATTCTCACCTCATGGGGTTTCAGAGGGAGGTGCTCCTGCTCGATCACATCCACGACTCCAGGTGAAACGACTCGTCCGATTCTATTCATACTGTTCATCTTGCAACTCCTAGAGATCCCAATAGATCGATGCTCCGCGGTGTGCAGAGGAGGTCATCTTGCGATAGAGCGCAAGATATCCGCGAGCCGGCTTATCCACCGGGCTCCAACCCTGTTTCCTCTGTTCGAACTCCTGTTCGTCGACATCGACCATCAACGATCTATTCTCGATATCTATCGTGATCTGATCTCCATTCTGGATGAATGCGATGGGCCCTCCGTCGTAGGCTTCAGGACTAACGTGTCCGATTGCCAGACCGCCGGTTGCTCCCGAGAACCTGCCATCGGAGACCAGTGCGATATCGGATCCCATCTTCTTACCCAGTACTGCAGCCATAAATGTCTCCATGTGAGGCATCCCGGGAGATCCCTTAGGTCCTTCGTTGCGGATCACGACCACATCGCCGGCAACGATCTCATCGTTGAGCATGGCATACCACGCATCATCCTGCGAGTCATACACCTTCGCTGGTCCTGAGAAGTTCCAGAGTCCCCGTGGGATCGCGGCGAACTTCACGATACAGCTCTCCGGTGCGATGTTTCCTTTGAGAACAGCCAATCCGCCGTGGGGATGTATGGGATCCGAACAGTGGTGGATCACATCGAGATCTGTCGAACGGCGTCCAAGCGCCATCTCCTCTGCAGATCCGAACACGCCTTGTGCCGTCCCAATGATCATATCAGCCTGGAGCATCTCGCCAACGACGGCATTCAGTCCTCCAGCCTTGTCGAACTCCTCCATGGTGTAGGTGGGGTGGTTCGGGTAGATTGCGCTGATCCAGGGAACCTCAGCACTGATTTCATCGAAGAATTTCGGGTCTATATCCAGACCAGCCATTCGTGCAATGGCGGGGATATGGAGAATCGAATTGGTAGAACCTCCGGTAGCCATCATGTAGCGGACAACGTTTTCGAAGTTGTCTCTGGTGATCAGATCCAGTGGGCGTGTTTCTGTTTTGACCAGTTCTACCAGTCTTCGAGCGGCGACCTTACCCAGTTCATGCCATCGCTCTGTCTGGCTCCGAACACTAGCGTTCCCGAACGGTGAGAGTCCGAGGACCTCAGCGGTCGCACACATGGTATTCGCAGTTCCCATGAAAGGGCAGGCTCCTGGGGTGGGGCATGCATTTCTCACCACTCCTTTGTAGTCTTCCTGTGAGATCTTTCCACCCTGATACGCCGCGTATGCCTGCTTGGTATGCGTAAGCGTGAGCATATTCCCGTCGTATGATCCTGCGGCCATGTAACCACCAGTGAACATGACTGTGGGGATGTTCACCCGCATTGCCCCCATGAGCATTCCGGGGACGACTTTGTCGCACGTCGATAACAGCAGCATGCCTTCGAGCATGTTCAACTCAGCCAGAGTTTCGACTTCGGTAGAGACGAGGTCTCGGGCTGGCAGGGTATAACGGTCACCAGGGGTGTTTGAGCAGATTCCATCACAGATACCTGAGACGGGAAGTTCCAATGCAAGAGCTCCAGCATCGTAGATTTCCTGCTTCAGTTCATCAATAACATCTTTGAACGGGTAGTGACCCGGATTCATCTCGTTCCAAGCGTTTATAATTCCAATTATTGGTCTTTTTGCATCGTCTTCTGTTATTCCCATTGCATACAGCAGTGCATTTCTGTGGTCAAGTGATTCTTCGTTCCAAGTTCGGATCATGTCATTCCTCCTGTGCAGCTCCAAAGCTCTTTTGAATCTAGTTGATATTCGAACTCCTTGCAAGCGGGCTAGCTGAGAATCAGAGATCTCAAAAAAATGTCATTAGAGATGCTCATATTTGTTGTAATTTATTGAAGTCGTTATTGTTGTACGTTATTATAGTCAAGTAAAATGACAATATGGAGTGAGGGAAATAATATGAAAAGAGTATGGCTATCGATGCTTGTCGTCGTGGTGATCATTCTTGCCACAGGGTGTCCAGATGTGGTCTCTTCAGACACGGTTTCGGTCACGGTGTACTTCATGAACGAATCTGCCTCTATCGGAATCACTTCGTTTCAATGGAAACTCGCCGATGATACATGGAGTGCGGATCTGATTCCTGAAGGAGAGGTCCTACCAGCTGGCGACTATTTTATCACAGAGGTAGTTATGCCGAGAAACGGAAAAATGTACTATCGAGTGAAATCCGATAACAGTGATTACATTACCCACTATGAAGAGGAAGCGTTGCATGTGCTCCATTGGGCAGGAGATACCCGTTATTGCGGTGTGACATTGGCCGAGGATGAAGACTGTATATATGCCTCAGGATTCACCAGTGGCTGGAGTACTGATGAGGGTTTCGCAGATGAAAATCTAGCCAGTTGGCAACAGTAGTACCGTACCCTCTGGGATGGTTAAACGCATCCCAGAGTATCAATGAGATCTAGCCGTATCATGAGGAACACACGGATGAGTATCCATGTGGATCCTCACTTTTCTCTCCTAAAACACCCATGCCGCCCCGACCATGACACCGAGAGATGGGGAGCCCGGATTCGCCTTCCAGGAGAACAGATCTCCCTGTTCACCCATGAACGCAGTTGCATACCCATGGAAGCTGAGCCCTTGCATCACGTTCCATGTTGCTCCTGTAGTGATCGAAGCGCTGAGATCGATCGGAGAGACTATGGATCTCAATGAAAAGTTCCAGCTCTCGTTCGGTACATAAGCGACCTCGGGGTAGAGGAGTATACCGTAGGCATCATTCGATGCTTGGGCGGACCATGCGCCGAATGGTCTCACCAGTGCTTCGAGCCTCAGGGTGAGTGTTCCTTGCCATCCCACGGAAATCATATGAAACAATCCACCACTCACTAGCCAGCTCTCTTCCAGTTCTTCGGCGATCTCGCTAGCCGGGTAGGCGACATTCACCGACGAGGCAGCGTACCAGTCCGGACCGAAATTCCCCTGCAATGACACATAAGGGGAGACTACCTTTCCTGTATCCACACTACCCACAGAATCTGCGCGATAGGCACCACCGAACTCCACTTTGAGAGAACCGACAGTCGTGTAGATTCTCCCTCCGAGCACCGTATCTCTCGGGTGGAAGTCCAATTCCTCAGGAGGGATCACGACCGCCTCCACAAAGGAAAATGGTCCGAAAGGGACGGTAACCGAGGTGAGCCACTTCGTTGACGTCCTGAGTTCCTGATTCGTAAGATCCACAGCCGTATCCGAACTGCCGAACAAAAGATCGGCAGCATTGAAGAGCACTCCGTCGCCCCAGCCGACACGGGTCTTTCCCGCAGTCAGGCGGAAGTTGGGGAAGCGAACGCGGAGATAGGCTCTATCTACAGCTACTGAAACAGGATCCTCTCCAATGTCGAGTTGTGAGTCCTGATAACTGAACGACAGAGCCAGATCGCCACGCACATTCCCCTCGTTCGGACTCTTGAATGATACCGATGCGCGTGGACTCATGAGATGGATGAACTCAGGATCCGAGTCGGTATCGGCAAAGGAGAACACGTGGTAGAGCTGCAGATCCACCACCGGCGTTGCCGCAGCGAAGAGCACTCCTATACTTGCCATGATTGCCAGAGTGAAAAACAATCCAAAACGTTTCATGAGCAACACCTCACCAAGTCAGATTCTGCAATGTGAAGATCGCAGGGTCGACAGCTACGGAGATATCGAGATGGTGGATTCTCATCTCGGTCGACGAATTACGTTTCATGGCATCTGAGATGGTGGAGACCTTCGGAAGAGTCCTCCCCTCGACCTCCATCGTCTCCTGCACCATCATCTCCTTCAGCAATCGTCCCGATTGTGTAGAGAACTCACCTTTCCAGACCATGAAGGTCTCAGTGTCGACCCAGAGCTTCTGCATGGGGTAGGCAACGGTGCGTGTCTTCGCGGTGAGCTCAAGGACATGGCACTCCCTACCGTCGATCTGCTCGGTACCGAGCAACTTCGCCGTGTAGTTGGCAAGCGTATTTCGTTCACCAGTCATATCCTCATAGGAGATATCGCTTCCGAGCATGCTTTGTCTGAGCGCAGCACCTTGCAATCGGATCAGCTCCTCCGCATCGGGATAGAACAGATAGAGCTCCCCTGAGGTCCGCAAGACCTTCTGTCCTCGTTCGGCGACACTGGTGAACTCGATCAGGGAATCGTACTGACCCTGTGACCAGGCTTTGAACGTACTCCGCTTCTGGCCGAATCGATCGGTGGTCACGATCTCTCCTTCGGAATAGGAGTGTTCGAATGTTTCCACCTCATCCATGGCTCGAACGATATCCTCGGCACTCATCGCACCGAGCGGCATGAGGATCACACAGGAAAGTAGGAGTAGGGTAATTAATTTAGACATAACGCAAAGCCTCCACAGGTTCGATTTTCGCTGCACGACGGCTTGGTATGAGCGTAGTTGCCGCCGAAATAATGACAGAATAGAAATAGACAATGATCACTGTCCAGATATTGAATTTGGGATATAGAATGCTGGAGATCTCCATATCGATGCCGCTCATCGCATCGGTAAAGTTCAACCCAGCCTGTTGCAGATAGAGTATCACACCAGAGCCCACGATGACACCGACGGCAGCTCCGACTGCACTGATGAACGTCCCCTCAAGGAAGAAGAGCCTGGTGAGTTCCTTCCCATGCATCCCCAGTGCCTGGAGCGTCCCGATCTCTCGCATCCGCTCGTAAATCACCATCATCGTGGTGTTTATGATCACCGTACTGCCCAAGACAATGAAGAATATGCCTATGATGTAGTAGATGAATTGGGCTATCTCGATGAAGCCGTACATCATGCTGATATCCTGATACGCCTCAACATCGAGTCGAGTTCCGGTTGCAGATTCGAGTCGATCGAGAATCTGTGTCGCCATGGCCCGTTCATCACCATCAACGGTGATCAGTACCTCCTGTACCTCCTGATTCATCCTGAGGAAGTATTGCACGCGATCGAGCGGAGCCCAGAAGAATTGTGCATTCAGCGCTGCAACGGGGAACGTCCCTATTCCCACGATCTCCAGTGTGATAGCGTTGCTCCCTCTGGCAGCGGTTGTGCTCATGATCGTGATCTTGTCGCCGATGGAGACTCTGAGATCCCGTGCCAACACTGCTCCGATCAGCATCTCGTTCTCACCTTCCTGAGGGATTCGCCCCTCCTTGATGATCGAATCGAGGTCCTGAAACGACGATTCGCGAGCGAAATCGGCTCCGATACCCACTGCAGGGTGATT
>Ga0334900_1001409_pt1 | contig 26170 bp, 23 predicted proteins | sample GraSluR3_MG_2_FD_207231 | JGI IMG/M metagenome (GOLD analysis project Ga0334900, IMG submission 207231) | Sludge microbial communities from methane-producing bioreactor in Wageningen University, Netherlands - Granular Sludge_31_08-R3 | ecosystem: Engineered > Bioreactor > Anaerobic >...
TCGGTGATTCTCACCCCGTCGAATCCGATCACACGAATCGAAGAACCACGTTCTCTGACTGCGCGAATGACTCCCACAGCTATATCGTCACAATAACAGAAGATGCCATCGGTTCGCCCCTCATCGAGTATCTGGTGTGCGACTCGATACCCATCATCCTCAGACAACCCTGCCTGGTAGGTTATGCAATCGTCGAATCCATGGAGGGTGAGTTCATGCTGGAAGCCCGCGTGTCGATCCTCATTTGCCTGAGCAGGGGGGTCTACCGCGATATAGCTTGGATTACGCACCCCTTTTGAGACCAGGTATCGGGCAGCGAGTCTTCCCCCGTGCCGATTGTCGGTGTACATGCAGTGTTCCCGTTCCCGTGGGTAATCGATGTAGAGGTACCTGACGTTTCGTCTTCTGAGTAGTTCCCGTTCGGTCTCATCGAGCTGAAATGCGAAAATGAGTAGAGCCGAGAGTTGTGCATCGAGCACCTTTTGTATGACATGTGGATTGTGTTTCTCGTAGTTGAAGATCAGCAGGTCTATCCCTAAGCCGCGGAATTTCCGGTAGATGGTTTCGAAAATCTCGAAAAAGTAGTGGTTTCCTATATCTGGCAGGAGGAGCCCCACGGTGGATTCCAATGCATCATTTCTGGCAAGTCTGCTCGCGGCGCCACTGGGGGTGTACTGTCGGGCTTTCACTACATCGAGGACCCGGTTTCGGGTCTCTTCGGAGACATGGGGGCTATTGTTGAGGACTCTTGAGACCGTTCCGATTCCCACTTGTGCTTCACGGGCAATATCCTCAATAGTAGTTTTTTTTCTACCCATGCAAAAACTCTAGAACTTTTTGTTCATTCAGTCAATAAAGAGCGAAAGACCACAGCCATGTTTCACACCGTGTAGAACATGAGATTCATGGCTCTGGGAGGGGGCACGCTCTAGACTATAGAGGTCGACTGCCATATACCGTGCTGCAAGACATCGAGGTTGCGGTAGCCAGCTTGTACGAGGAGGTCGTCTGCCTGAGCGAAAAAGAAATCGATATGAGAACTCTGGTGTGCATCTGAGGAGAGAACCAATGGTATGTCCAACTCGGCACACTCGTGCATGAGCCTGGGGGAGGGGTAGGGTTCGTTAATCGCCCCACGTGCGATGCCGCCAGTGTTGACCTCGATACGTACTTTGTTCCGTTTTGCCACCTTGAGCATATGAGAGCCTAGGCGGGTGTACCAAGGTGCTTGTTCGTCGAAATACGTATGGTCTCCATTCCGTTTCTTGATCAGATCGCAGTGCCCAAGAATGTCGAAAGCGTGTAGCTGCATCATCCGTTCGACGAGGGAGAAGTAGTGTTCTGCGAATCGCTGCATTTCTCCATTGAAATTGTCGTGCAGGAGCATTTCGAACTCGTCTACCGGCCCATCTATGGAGAGATACTTCTCCGATTTGGCGTGTTTCATGACATGCACCGAACCGATTGTGTAATCCACTTGGCCTCGATATTCTGCGCCGGACAACTCTTCGGTATCTTCGATAAAATCGAGCTCAAGTCCGATATAGAGTTCAATTCTATCGCGGTAGAGCGATCTGAGCCGGTCGATCTCTTCGAGGTAGTATGGAAAGTCCTCCTTTTTCATGTGCCAATCATCGTGCAACGCACCTGGAGCGTGGCAGGAGAAGCCTAAAGCACTGAATCCTTTGGAAAGGGCACTCTGAACGTACTCCTCCATCGGTCCCGAACCATCGTCTAGATCACAGTGGGTATGAAAGTTTGTGAGCCCCTTCGTTCTTTCCATGAGAGCACTATAGCCTAATTGCAGGGAATGGAAAAGTGCCTCGATGTGTAACCTTGAGGTGCTGATACCGGTCTGCAAGATGATTCAGATCAGCTTCGACACCCTCTTTCGACCGGCTATTCACGATACGCCGGCTGCTGAGACAGTGTACTGCTCGACTTGTATGGATGTGATCACGTACATTACCTCGCCGGTACTCATACCGATTCAGGAAACTTGAAGAGGGGTGTGTACTGGAGCGGATATGCGCGGTATACTGAAGGTAAGGAGACGGTTATGGTGCATGAAGGAACATTTCCCATGCGCAAGGCATGGTATGCCGGCTCCTGGTACGCCGCCGAACCCGACTTGTTACGAAGAACCATCACTGGTGCGGTGCAACAGGTTGCCGAGAGCAATGGTGGGAACAGTCACAGGGGGACCGCTCGACTAGCCGTATTGCCGCATGCTGGTCTTGCCTACAGTTCACGTGGTATCGCTCACTTGGTGGTACACGCCCCGAAACGGATAGATCGGGTGGTGATACTCGCTCCCAGCCATACCACGGCTATTCCGGACGATACGCTGTCGTTCGGACTCTTTTCCGGGTTCGATACTCCACTCGGATCACTGCGATCGTTCATGACTCGACTGGAATCGAAAGGACCGGATGTTACGATTCCCCTGCAACGGGAACATGCGGTGGAGATGGTGCTCCCATTTCTCGCCTATCTACAAGAACAGCAGCAAGCACCGATCTCGGTGGCCATGGCTCTCATTTCTCGCGTAACCGATGTGTCTCACGCAGCGCGTATTGCCGGAGAATTGGTGGGAGCACTTGGTGAAGACGAACTGGAATCTTCACATACCATGGTGATAGCCTCCTCCGATTTCACCCATTACGGACAACGATTCGGGTATGCTCCGTTTGGTGTCCATGTGGATGAAAAAGTACAGCAGAAGGTGAAACAGGAGGATGTGTTGGTGGCAACGGCACTCTCGAGATCCGAGCTTGGACCACTCTTTCTGACACAGCGGATGAAGCGAATGACTATCTGCGGGATTGCAGCCGCCTCTGTGCTCAGTGCGTTGGCAAAGCGAATCGACACTTCGGGTTGGGTTGCAGACTACTACACCTCGCTCGATGTGCTCGGCGAGCAAGCCACCGATTTCGTCGCATACGGTACAATCCTCTGGAGGTGAGTATGCAGCAAAAAGAACAGAATCTACTCCTCTCGCTTGCGAGGGAGTCTATTATCGAGACACTCTCCGGTGTGGCAAGCAGAACCTATGCAGACATCTCGATAGATCCACCAGAATCGCTCTGTCGGGAGGAGGGTGCATTCGTCACACTGAAGAGGCGAGGGTTCTCTCCAGGATCCTCTGGAGCTTTGCGTGGCTGTATCGGGAATATCTTTGGCGATGGACCGTTATACAAGTCGATTAGAAGATTGGCACGTGAGAGTGCGTTCCACGACCCTCGGTTCCCTGCGGTCAAGCTCGAGGAGATGCCACAACTCAAGATTGAGATTTCGGTCCTCTCAATTCCAAAGTCTATCGAGGATCCGCAGGAGATTGTCGTTGGACGCGATGGTGTATTGCTCACCTGTGGATACAAGCGGGCGGTCTTTCTTCCCCAAGTAGCAACAGAACAGGGGTGGGACCGTGAAACCATGCTGAACCATCTTGCCATGAAAGCAGGGTTGTATCCGACCGCGTGGAATCAACAGCAGTGTGATTTCTCGATATTCCAGGCAGAGATATTCGAAGAGGAGCTCTGAGATGGCACCAGCACTTCGCTGCTCGTTCTGCTGGCGCATGTGTTCGATCGAACCTGGCACATCTGGGCTGTGCGGCATACGCGAGAACAAACAGGGCAAGCTCAGAACTATCGGCTGGGGAGAGGTGGTGGCAAGTGGAGTCGATCCGATAGAAAAGAAACCCATGTACCATCTGCTGCCAGGAGCGAAGACCTTCTCATTTGCTCTGTTCGGGTGCAACTATACCTGCCTTTTCTGTCAGAATCACCATATCACGCAGCGAGAGAGCCCCTATTGGCCCGAACAAAGCGGTGCTTCCACGCATACTGCCATGAGTCCCGAAGAACTTGTGCAGCTGTTCGACAGATCTCGGACTCCGATTATGAGTTATACCTATAGCGATCCGATTGTCTGGCAGGATTACATGCTCGAGGTCGCTGAACTCGTACATGCTCGGGGAAAGTTGAACTGCATGGTGACCAACGGAAGTTTCTCCACGGAGTCGCTGAATCGGGTGCTGCCCGTGATCGATGCATTCAATATCGATGTGAAAGGCGACAATCAATTCTACCGATCCTACTGCACAGGAGCGCTTAAACCGGTATTACAGGCAGTGGAGACCATTGCCGCACGGAAGGATCGAATTCTCGAGGTCACTACGTTGATCATTGAGGGGGTCCACACCGAACGGATGATGCAGGAGTTGGCGGCACAATTGTACGATGCTGGGGTGCAGGTCTGGCACCTGAGCCGTTTCTTCCCCCACTATCGTATGTCGAGTCGACCACAGACGAGTGAGGCCTACTTGGCTCGCATGCTCGAGATTGCCCGAGATGCCCGAATTTCTCATGTATACGCTGGAAACAGTATGCTCACAGAGTGGGATCGAACGCTCTGTCCTGCATGTGGGACTCCACTTGTACGATCGCACGCATACAGCGGTCAGGCTGCATCGGATGTCTCCCGGACCATGCGCGATGGCCGGTGCAGGGCATGCAACGCTGAGATATATGGATTGTTTACGACCTAATTGCTGACAAGTTCGATCTGTATGAGGCTGGTGAACTCTCCTGTAGTGTAGTTCACGCCATTTTCGTTCACCCGGGTTATGCCGAGTTCGAATGAATCCTGCCACACTCCAGATGGGGTAGTTGTGGTCACCGGTATGGAGAATTCACGATCGCTCGATGCATTGGCGTAGCGTAATGGTACAAATACTCTGTATGGTATCGGGGGGGAGCTGCCATTTGTTCGGTGGAAGGCAAATACCCCGTTAGGGTTCTCCCCTGGGCTTATGTTGATCTTGTAACTGGTATCTCCCGAGTCGTCTGAGAAAAAGTTTATACCTGCGACTTTGAGTGAACCTTGGGTACGTTGGAGCGTTGGGACATCAATATCGCTTGCAGTTGAGTATCGGTCAACGAGAAGATTTGTGTGGACGGTCTGCCCCCCACTATCTTGGCGGAAGAAGTAGGATGTCGAGACGAACAGATCACTTCCTATCTGCTGCTCAGTCGTTTTTCCATAGTCTACAAAGAGGGAGAAGGAGAACGATGTAAAGTAGTAGCCTCTCCGCCAATTGGCGTTATCATTTGGAACCTCGATATCCATGATGAAATGGAACGTTGGGTGGTCGTACCGAGAGAGGTTAAGCTGCACTTCAGAAGGGCCCTCAGTGAGCTTTCCTTCAGTTTGAGGTGTACTTCCATTTCGCAGGATGTTGAGTTCTATCGGATAGTATATCGTATCGTCCGCAGCTCGAGAGAATCGGTACGTGGGGAAGGGAGATGTTATGACAAGAGTGATGTCCCCGTTCCAGACTGCTCCCGGGGTACTGTAAAACAGGTTGGAGGGAAGGACCTGCACCTGCCCAAAGTAGACACCGGTTGAGTATCCGTCTCGTAAATTCCACTCTCCTGACTCGGTGAATGGGTCTTGATAAAAGTTGACTGTGTACCAATCTGGATTCACTGAGGCGAATGGAGCTGTTGTCCCGCTCAGAAGTACCAGCACAAGCACCAGCTGCACAGCTTTGCCTCGTACATTCATAGAGGAGAATATACAAGGTATACCGGATAATTTCTAGTAGTCTGTCTGCTTTATGTGCTCCCTTATGTCACAGGTTTGTCGGTCACTGGAGGCTACTCCCGAATGAGTTCGATCTGAATCAAGCTTGTGTAGTCTCCTGCAGTGAATGTCCAGCCAAGATGATTCATCTGTGTGATCCCAACCTCGAAATAGTCTTGCCAGTATCCGGCTGGACTTCTTGTCTCGACTGGAACGGAGAAGGCTGTCGACTGAGAACCAAGGCTCGTTCGGGTAGGAATGTATACTTTGTATGGGATGGGAGAACTGCTGGTCGAGCCCTGTTTGTGGAAAGCAAACATACCTTCGGGATTCTCTCCGGGGCTGAGCTTTATTAGGTATTTGCTTGGATTTCTCTTGTCGTTCGAGGAGAAGTTGACCGCACCTACTGCCAAAGAGCCTTGTGAAAGTTGCAGACTGGGAATGTCCACGCCGTCTGCAGAGGGGTACCGTTGAATCCAGAGATTGGTGAAAATGTTTCCGCCGCCCTGACCACCTCCCGGACCTCCCGGGCCACCACTGGAGCTACTCTCCACAAAGTATACAAGGATATTGAACAGACTCTCCTCTATGAGCAGTTCGTCTTCGGTTCCGTAGTCTACGTAGAGGGCTATAGTGAGCGGTAGAAAGTAGGTGCCTTTGAATCCCTGTTCATCATCGAATCGAGGAAAGATGGTGATACTGAAACTAAACAGGGGGCGTCCCGTATTCCAGGCAACCGGGTAGTTGAATGTAGAGAATGAAGTCTGCACCTGATGTTGGAGATTACCATTTCTGTTGATGTCCAAGTGGGCGGGGAAGGTCTTGGCACTATCTTCCACGTTTTGGAGATAGAAGCCATCGAATGGCGTAGAGACAACTAGGGAGAAGTTACCGTTCCATCCCGCCCCATTGTTATCGTAGAAGTATTGATCGGGGCCAAATTGAATCTGTCCAATGTACCGATCGGTGTGGTTGTAGCGGATGTCCGTCTTGTTGTCGGCGAACCAGCTCTCCTGATGAAAGTCCACGTAGTACCATTCGGGCTCAACAGCAGAAACAGTCAGCGAGCCTGCAAACACGAGTACGAACAATGAAATAATTGCAACTCGTAGCAGCTTCATAAAGCCAATATAATACGTTATCAGTTAAGCAACAAGAGGAGAGATCCAGATAGTCGCTCAATAGCTGATGAGCTCGAGTCGTATGAGACTCGTATAATCACCTGCGGTGTACCAGCGGTCCAGGTAGTTCATGTGTGCTATTGCTAACTCGAACGATTGCTGAAAATACCCTGCTGGGCTCCGAGTGGTGATTGGAATCTCAAAGAGCCCTGGACAGGACCCGGTAGGAGAACATATGGTGGGAACGTATACCTTGTAGGGTATGTACTGAGAAGAGTCCCCGTTCTTGTAGAATGCGAAAACTGTGCCGTTGGGCTCTCCAGGTCCCACGATAATTCTATAATCGGTATCGCCATCGTCGTTGGAGAAGAAAGTAACAGAGCCGACTTTCAGCGTACTATTTGAAACAATGAGTTGTGGAACGTCTACCTGATTGGCCGATGCATACCTCTCTACGACCAACTCTGTCTGTATAGGGTCCTCGTTGCCGGGAGTCACCTGCGGTTCAACGAAGTAGCTCGTCATATTGAATAGGTCATTCGATATGAGTACCTCGGTAGCCAGTCCATAATCTACATAGAGTGCGAATCGCAGCGCGCAGAAGTAGGTTCCCCGCCAGGGGACCGGCTTTCCCTCCCTAGATTCAACATCGAGCCGTATTTCATATTCGGGTAGCCCCTGTTCCCCGATCGGAATCGAAACAGTAGCGGGAGAGGAGGTGAATCCTCCCGCATGTGGTTCCGAGTTTACCTCGATCATGTGTATAGTCACCGGGTACCATCGTGTGTCATCCCCCACTTTCACGAATCGAAATGTCTCATGTATGGAGGTGATCACGAGTGTGAAATTCCCATTCCAGATAGCTGTAGGGTCATCATCGAAGGAGGCACTGGGTTCGATCGATAGTGTACCGAGATATACATTGTCGTTGTTCAGGTCGATGCTCCAGGTATTGTCCAAAAGGCTGGGATTGATATCGAGGTCGACCGTGTACCAGTTTGGATCAGCTGCTGAGAAGATCGGCTGAAAGGAGATGAGAAGTAGTGCCAAGAGTACTAATGCTGGAACTCTTATCGACTTCATGAGTTAACTATACTGTAGGCAAGCAGAGAATAACAGTAGTTTATGTCATAAGTCACGAAACATGACCCAAAAGTGTGTTGTTACTTTCTATGGATCAGGTTCCGATATCGGGTTTCCACTTCATCGATCACATCGTGCCAACTTCGATAGAGCGTCTCTCGTGCAGATTGGCCGGCACGGGTACAGAGTTCCGGTCTTCCAAGAATATACTCCAGCTTCTCGGCATATGCCTGAGCAGAGTTGTGTGCAATGAATCCATTCTCTCCATCCACGGTCATGCCGGCAGTGCTCGAACCGGCTGTATTGAGCAGGGGTACCGAAAGTGCCGCTGCCTCCTTCAGTACGAGTGCCGATGTATCATACTGGCTGGGAAACAGAAAGAGTGAACTGGTGGCGATGATGGCCTTGAGTTCCTCTCTGTCCGAGATCTTGCCAAGAAAGGTAACATGTGGGGAGATTTTCGCTTTCTCGATACGGCTCTCAAGGTGGTGTCTATCCGGTCCAGTGCCGACGAACACCATGTGAAACGGAACATGCCGCTTGTGCATGATATCGAGTGCATCGACGATCAGATCGAGATTCTTCTCCTTCTTGAGTTGTCCGACATACATGAGTGTCGGTATATGACGTGGAATACCGGTGATTTCGAAACCTCGCTCTCGATACCTACGTAGCTCCTCTTGGTTGGGAAGAGCGAAGTCGCAACCGTTCTCAACTACCACTACATCGCCATCGAACCCATACTCGTAGAGCCTTTGTCTGCTCCACTCGGTGGGAGTCCAGACCTGATCGGCAAACCGGTAGTGGTGCAGAATCTTCTTGACCAAGTATTCAGATAGGGCATTTGAATGGGTGAACCCGTAAAAATCATCTCTGTAGAGCGAGTGGAAGGTAGTGATGAGAGGAATATGGTGGAGACGAACCAACTGTTCAGCGAAACGGCCAAGAAAGAATGGCGAGTGGGTATGAATGAGCTGGAAGGGGATGTTTCGTACGGTATCTCTGAAAGCGTTATTTCTCACCACGACGCCATAGGGACTGATCCCTGGTACCGGAATCATGGTTGCTCGGATCGTGTAGTCGATTCCCTGCTTTCGATCGTACTCGTCACCATCGTGCACACGAGAGCCTGAGACGATGGCCCATGCGTGATGTCCGCGGGCACAGAGTAGTTCAGTGTAATTCTTTACCACAAAACCCACACCATCTAACAGTGGAGGAAACGATTCATTGAACTCGCCGATCGTCATGGTATCCATTGGGTATGTCTCCATACCCATACGATACTCCTGAATTGAAAATCCATCTACAAGATTACCACCGTTTGCCTGATTTCTTTCTCCCCGAAGATCCTGCGTTCGACCACTTCTTTCCGCCACGTTTCGGTTTCCCCTGAGGTGAAGCCGGGCGATCCCAGCTATCATACTCGCCTCTGTCCCGTCTCTTCTTTCCGGCAAGATGCTTGCCATTGGGGTTATCCGGTCGAGCTTTGGTCACAAGAGGTTTTCCGTCGTTCTGGATATGATCGAACGATTGGATGATATGATTGGCTGCTTCGGCTGGAGCCGTCACGAATGAGAAGTTCTCCATGACCTGAACTCCATCGAGTTCTCGGTCGGTGACCTGTGCGTGCTGTTTAATGTAATCGACTAACAGTCGTTTGGTCATGCCGGACGAACGTCCTTTGGCGATGAAGAGTCTGATCTCGTCCGAGTGACCGAAGTCGTCTCTCCTCCGATTCCAGTTCTCCCACTTCCCGTACCGATCGGATCTGCGGTTATCTCGATCCTGATAGGCTGGTTCCCGCTTGACCTTACCCTCTACCTGTCTGATTTTGGTGTAGGCAGAGATATTGAGCTGTTCACCATAATGGCGAGCAAGGAGGGCAGCTACTATGGCTTCAGGTTCGTGGATATCGAGTAGATCCTGTGCCATGGGGAGGTAGTCATCGCTACTCGTTCCGGTTATACCTTCGGCAATCCCGTTGATGATTCGCTCTCGCTTGATAGCGATCACGGTCTCGATATCGGGGATCCGCTCCTTTGCGATCTCCCCGTTCACCATTCTTCTGATATAGGTGAACCGTCGTGACTCACTGGGAGTCACGAACGTCACGGCCGTGCCCCCTTTACCAGCTCGACCGGTGCGGCCGATACGGTGTATGTAGGTCTCCGGATTCTGGGGAATCGAGTAGTTGATGACATGGGTGAGGTCTTGCACATCGATACCACGTGCAGCGACATCGGTTGCTACGAGGATACTGATCCTTCGCTCTCGTAGTTTATGAAGGATCAGTTCACGTTGCCGTTGCGCCAGATCACCGTGAATGATCTCTGCATTGTATCCTCGGTCAATCAGTGTTCGCCCGACTTCATCGCTCTGCATTTTCGTTCTACAGAAGACCAGACCATAAAAATCTGGTGCGATGTCTATCAGTCGACTGAGCAGTTCGATCTTGTCACCTTCCCGCACTTCGTAGAAGTGCTGATCTGTGAGGTTCGGTGTTCCCGACTCCTGGGAGACTTCTACAAGGCGATAGTCTTTCATGAACCGCTCTGCAAGGCGAAGTATCGGTTTCGGCATGGTCGCACTGAACAGGAGCATCCGCTTATCGGTCGGTGTCTGTTCGAGAATGGCTTCCACATCTTCGATGAATCCCATGTTGAGAATCTCATCTGCCTCATCGAGTACCGCGAATTTGAGATTCTGCAGATTCAGCGTTCCTCTTCTGATATGGTCAAGGACACGTCCAGGTGTTCCGACAACCACCTGCACACCCCGTTTGAGTCGTCTGATCTGCAGGTCCATTGAAGAACCTCCATAGACCGGCAAAATCTGGAGATCACGATCTCCTCTGAGCGATTCGATCTCTGCGGCGACCTGAACGGCAAGTTCTCGCGTCGGACTGAGTATGAGTGCTTGAACCTGACGGATTTCAGGTTCTACGATTTCTAATATGGGAAGACCAAAGGCTGCCGTTTTACCAGTACCGGTTTGTGCTCTTCCTACGACATCGACTTGTTCCTTGAGAAGCAGGGGGATACAACCTGCCTGGATAGCGGTGGGCTCCTCGAAACCTTTGGCAAGGAGGGCATCGATCGTGCGGTCAGATAGACCGAGGGCTGAAAATTTTTCTAATTGTTGCATGAGACTCCTATTGTCTTTGTGCCGCGGACTCTTCGTTCCGGCGAGACACGCGAATAACTCTATACGATGAGGGACATTTATGCAACGGGTGATCCGGGATACAGTGCGAGGCGAGCGTGAAGCAATTGGATAGCGCATGCAGTTATTCAAGCAAGGAGGACCAGTATGCAGAAAGATAGTATCAAAGTGTGTCCAAACCCGGATTGTCGGTATCACGACCCGATCCATGCAGAGAAGAAACGGTGGTATCGCCCGCATGGTCATTATACCAATACGGCAAATCCGGAACGACCCTTGCGACGATACCGTTGCTCAACCTGTGGAAAGACGTTCAGTGAGACCTGGTTTACCCGAAATTGGCACCTTAAGAGTATTGAGATCGATGAGATGGACCTGCTGTTCGAGTGGTGCAAGGGGACGCCGGTGAGCCACTTGGCGAAACGGTACCACTGCAGCGCACGAGCGATCATCAACCGAATCGAGCGAATGCAGACGCTAGCCGAGGAGAAGTCGGTGGTGCTGGAGATCGAAGTGAAGGGGAAAATCAGACGAGTAGGCACGGTGAACACCTAGTATCGATTATATACATCCTCTGCGAACCCGGGAAAATCCTGAAAGGTGAACGGTGTCCCATCATCAAGCACAAAGGTTCCGGAAAAATGACCGAAGACCTGGTGCTGCACCGATTTTACCACCAGCAGGTTCATATTCGACTGTCGATCTGCAATCGGTGTGAACGTGAGTTCACATCGGTTGTCACTGCTGGTAATGGTCCAGGGATCCTGGTAGCTCGACTCGGGAATATGGAATGTCACCTCCTCGAGCTTGTGTATGCGGCGATCAAGCCAGAGGGCATTTTCACTCGCTGGTGATCGGTCGGTGAATCCGTAGCCGAGATTGAAGCCGAAACACCGATCATCCACGAGCCCTGAAGCAGAGGCCCAGAACCATCGATTCTCATACGTCCACCGACCTCGTCCCCAGTCGAGCACACCGAAGGCTTCGTGCGGATGGAGCACGATCCGCTTCGTGCCGATTCTCACCGTTCCGCTGGTTGCCAGACAGTTCACCTTCTCATTGAGGTAGAATGCGGTCCGTTTCTCTTTCCAGCTCGTTGCGATATTCATGCTTTCGAGATTTGCCGGTTGCACGAGTGTGAGGTCCGCATCGAGCCCCCGTTCTCCATTCGGCAGAAGTAGCTTGGGAGCACCGAATAGGATTCTCCTCCTCTCTCCTCTCCTGCTGAATGCAACGCGAAGATGCTTGTTCGTCCAGGCAACCGTGTGATCTCCCGAATGGGGGGCAAGACCGAGCTTTCCTCGGGTGCCGATTTTCACTGCGTCGGTCTGACTCACATGGCCGGTTTTCAAATCGACAAGCGCTACGGCAAAAAGACCTGCATACCCGAGATCGCTGAATGTCACACACACGCCCAACTGGTGCTCGTGTGAAATGATCGCATAATAATCCCACTCTTTGATACGCAGAGCATTGGCTCGAATGTCACGCTTCTCGTATTTCCAGACCGGTCTTCGAGCCCAACCCTCTTCGACGATCCTTCCGCGTGAATCGAGGAGCGGCTGCTTTCGAGTCACTTCATGTTGCATTCTCGCCTCCCACCAGATAGGCTACCTGATCCGGCGATAGCATCAAATCGCTTGCTGAAAGCGAATCATCCAACTGGTCGACCGAGGAGCATCCGACAATCGCAACCGATGCAGGTCGTTCGCTGGTTATGTATCCCACCGCAATCGCAGCAGCACTGACTTTCATCTCCTCACTGAGTTTTTTGACACGTTCCACGCGACGCGCATTCTCTTCCGTGAGAAATCGTTGTCTACTCTTTTTATTCAATCCGTCGAAACCCAGTTCAATCGCCTTGCTGAAAAGCCCCTTTGCTTGAGAGGAGTAGGCGAATATCGGCATACCCTGTTTGCGATACCAACCAAGTTGCGCATCATTCATACATACCAAAGAAGGATCGCCCCAACTCTCCGGTGTACTCGTTGCAAGGCTCCACTGGATTTCGCTGGTGACGAATCGGGGAAGGTTCCGTTTTTCCGCATACCGGTTGGCGGCTTCTATCCGATCCACGGTCCAGTTGGAAGCACCGAGATTGCGAATTATCCGAGCATCGACAAGCGGAGCGAACATATCCATAATCTCATCGACTGGTATGCGAACATCATCACGATGGCAGAACCAGAAATCGAAATGATCGGTGCGCAGCTCATCCTGGCTTCGTTCGATATCGAGCATGAGATTTTTGTATGAGAACCTGCTCTTACCCGAAGGTTCGGGAGCAACACCCTTGGTGGCGAGTACCACCTTATCGCGCATGCCGTTCTTCTGCATCCATAGTCCAATCACCTGTTCGCTTGCACTGGGACCTCCAGGGGTAGTCTGTCCGTATACACGAGCTGTGTCGATCGTCGTACCACCGTGCTCTACAAAGCGGTCCAGCATAGTCAACGCATGTTCTTCGGAAATGGTGGTACCAAAATAGGTACTTCCCAAGACAATCTTTGAAACGGGTAATTCGCAGTGATCGAAGTATTGGTATCGCATAGTCGTCTCTCTCCTTGCTTACCGGATAGTATAGCCGTTATCGGTAGGATAAGCCAATATATTATTGACTGCATAATGGGGCGGTGCTACACTCATTACATGCCGAATTCCTGCGAAATCCCCGAAACCGTCCCTACACGGGTCGATGCGTGTCTTGCCGGTCACGTGCCAGCGCAAACTCCGTGGGTCATTTCGGTTACCGGGAGTGGAGGGAAGACCACCATGATCGAACAGCTCTCTCAATACTGGGAGCGGCAGGGGCTGCGAGTATTGGTCACCACCACGACGAAGATGGCTCACCCGACTCTCCATGATTATCCGTTCTCCTCTCTCCAACTGCAGAATCGGACCCACCCGAAGATCGCCGAGCCGATACCAGGGGCGACAGTGCTCTACGGCATATCTGAAGGAGTCAAGATCGCTGGTGTGAGTGGAGATATGTTCACCCAAAGCATCACACGATTCGATCGGGTTCTTGTGGAGGCCGATGGGGCGAGAAATCTACCACTGAAAATACATGCGGTGAGAGATCCGGTGATTCCCAGAGAGACTACTGCTGTGATTGCGCTCATGGGGATGCAGGCACTGGGTAAACGGTTGGATGATCGGGTCATGTATCTCTGCTCCCGGTATCGTATGATCACAGGTGATCGATCGGCAATGGTCACGCCACGTGTATACCGAAGATTGCTCGAGGTCCCCGAAGGTGTCTTCAAGCAGTGTGGTGATAGACCGACTGTGGTATGCTGCAACCAGAGCGACACCGTCGACGAGCAAACCTGTGCCGATCTGGTCGAGGCCTTGGCGTATCAGTGGACTGGACGGGACTATACATTGCTTTGCTGTTCCATGCACGCTGGAAGTATTGTAACCTATCGAGAAATTGGCGGATCGGAGAGATCCGAAGGAGTCTATGGTGAATCTGTTTGAAAAAGCTGCAGAATTAGAGCGGGGCAACCGGGCCTTTGCCATGGTCACGATCACAAAAAGCGAAGGGTCCACGCCTCGGAGCCAAGCGAAGATGATCGTACTCCCCGATGGTACAACCTTCGGAACCATTGGCGGTGGTGCAAGCGAGTTCGAGGCGATCAAACGGGCTCGTAGATGTATCGGTGCACGGAGCAATGAGACCTTCGAAATGTCTCTTGCGATCTCCGATGGACACAACTGTGGCGGAGCACTGCAGATGTTCATCGAGGTGATTCCTCCTCAGCGGCGACTCATACTCATAGGGGGAGGGCATGTGAATCTTGAGATTGCCCGTCTCGCCTCGCACTGTGGTTTCTATCTGGAGTTGGTCGAGACGCGTGCAGAGTATGCAACGGAGGAGAGATTCCCTTGGGTCAGCGTGTTTCATACCGGATCGACTATAGAATCAGCCCTATCGGAGGTCGAAATAGACGAAGAGACTGCACTTATCGTTGCAACACACAGCCTCGATCGAGATGTGCTCGAACGGGTGATCACCTCACCGGCCTGTTATATTGGTATGCTCGGAAGCCGCACCAAAGTGCATGGTTACCGGAGATACTTGCGCGAGGAGAAGCAGATCGCCGGTGAGGCTCTGCACCATTTTTACAGCCCGATCGGCCTTGATATCGGTTCAGAGACTCCGGAGCAGATCGCAGTAGGGGTTGTTGCCGAGCTTATGATGGTGGTCAACAACAGGGATGGGCGGCCACTAAGCAGGAAGGCTGAGAATCTGGTTGTTGTCCGAGGAGCTGGAGATATCGCCACTGGGGTAATCAGTCGACTTCACCGAGCTGGTTACCGGGTGCTCGCGCTGGAGATCCCGCAACCGACAACGATCAGGAGAACCGTGGCGTGCTCGGAGGCGGTCTATGCGAATGAAGTGGTCATCGATGGCGTGACCTGCAGGCTCGCGACATCTGCCCGGCAGGCAAAATCGATCATGGACGATGGTGCCGTGGCACTTCTGGTGGATCCGGAAGGAGCGGCAATCGAAACCATGCACCCAGCTGTCGTGGTAGATGCGATTCTCGCCAAGCGCAATCTGGGCACACAGAGCGAGATGGCGCCACTGGTGATCGCGCTCGGTCCTGGATTCACCGCAGGAGTCGACTGCCATGCGGTCATAGAGACCCAACGTGGACACGATCTCGGGAAGATCATCCGTTCGGGGAGTGCCTCGGCGAATACCGGGATCCCGGGAGTCATTCAGGGCTATGGGAAGGAGCGGGTGATCAAAGCCCCTGCTGCCGGTCTGTTTCACAGCGACTGCACGATCGGTATGCAGGTGAAAAAGGGCGAGGTCATCGCTACTGTGGGTGAGACTCCGGTGAAAGCGACGATCGACGGGGTGCTCAGAGGTCTGCTACATACTGGGATCACCGTCACAGAGGGGTTCAAGATTGCCGATATCGATCCACGGGGAGACCGTGCATACTGTAGCACGGTAAGTGACAAAGCCATGGCGATCGGTGGTTCTGTATTGGAAGTGATCGCCGGTTTCCAGTCGAACAGGTTTGCACTGGATTATCGGACGCATGAGAGAGGAGCACAATCATGAAAAATGGGCAGCACGACGAAACGATCAGACTCACCGAGTTCTCACAGTTCGCAGGGTGTGGAGCGAAATTGGGACCTGGTCTTCTGGATAAGGCGCTATGCAATCTGAAACAACCTGCATATCCGAATTTGATCAGCGATTTTTCCCATGCGGAGGATTCCGGGGTCTATCGGCTGACCGATGAGCTGGCACTCGTGCAAACAGTGGACTTCTTCCCTCCCGTCTGTGACGACCCGTGGATGTTCGGAAGAATCGCGGCAGCGAATGCTCTCAGCGATATCTACGCGATGGGTGCCGATCCGGTGACCGCAGTGAGCATCGTCTGCTTCCCGGAGCGTAAGCTCGACATCTCGTATTTGCGAAAGATCATGGAGGGAGCCCTCGATGCGCTGGTCGAAGCACAAACGGCACTAGTCGGAGGTCATTCTATACGGGATAACGAGGTGAAATTCGGCTTGTGTGTGAATGGCACGATCCACCCTGATCGGGTGCTGTACAACAACAGTTGGCGAGTAGGTGACTCGCTCATTCTCACCAAGCCCCTCGGAAGCGGCATCGTGAACAACGCGGCTAGAGCGTCTCTGGCAGGGGAGGGTGAAGAGCGTAGCGTGCTTGAGAGTATGATGCGACTCAATCGCGATGCATCACAGGTGCTCAGGGAGTTCTCTGTTTCGGCATGTACCGATATAACCGGCTTCGGTCTGCTCGGCCATCTGTGCGAGATGGGTGCCGACACCGGTCTACGTGCAGCAGTGGAGCTCTCAGCTCTTCCGCTCTTTCCTCACGTCGTCAGCTATGCCGAGATGGGACTCGTCCCTGCCGGTGCGTACACGAACATTGAATATAGAGGTCGATTCATAGCCAATCTTGCTGAAGTAGACGATGCTATGAGATCTGTCCTCTTCTGCCCTGAAACGAGCGGAGGACTGCTCGCGGCACTTCCCGAATCCGAATGCGAAAAGGCGCTTACAGCGCTTGCCGATACCGGCGTGATCGCATCGAGGATCGGGACGGTCGAACCAGGGGATCAGATCCGATTGGTGCACTAGTTCGCTACAGGTCTATCCCCAGGGTGTTCTTCACTACGATCCCGATCACGAACGAGAGAGCTGCAACGGATAGGCTTATGATAGCCATCTCACCGAACCGTCTGAGAAAGGGGACACTCTTGGCAACGGAGATGTAGTAGGTGAATGCAAGGATGATGATCACCACCGTTCCGAGCATGATCGCCAAAGCGCCCATGAAATGTGTAGGTGGGAGAAGCAGGTAGGGCAAGACGAGGAATGCGACTGTGGCAAGATAGACCACTCCGGTGTAGAGACCCGATTTCAGAGCATTCTTGCTCCCCTCGCTTCTTGAGGAGAGGTATTCGCTGCTAGCCATGGAGAGTGTGGCGGATATGCCGGTGATCAGTCCAGAGAGCGCAATGAGTCGAGTGTTCTGCATAGCGAATGTAAGACCTGCCAGTGTACCCGAGAGTTCAACCAGTGCATCGCTCAGGCCGAGAACCATGGAACCGACATACTGGAGGCGCTCTTCATCGAGCAGTTCGAGCAGAGACGCTTCGTGGCGATCCTCATCTTGTGCGATCTGCATCGCCTCGGGAACCTCGTGTGCAATGGAGCTGTAGGTTTCGCTTGCATCGCCTTCGCCGAGTTCCATCCGCTTCAAGGCGAACGTGTACCCGAGTATGCTTGCCATCAAGGTATACCAGAAGACTTTGAACCACTTCGGTTTTGCTTCGACTTTCGTATACCGTTTCCAGATTTCGGCGTGTCGTCTCTCTTCTGCTGCAATCTTGAGTAAGGTCTCTCGGTTGTGAGGATCCTTCACCCGTTTTGCAACGCGTGTGTAGATCATGCTTTCGGTAATTTCGTTTACCTGCATGTCCCTTATGATCTGAATCGTGTCCATGTAGTTCCCTCTGCGAGCCATCATACGATCTTGACAGAGCGATGACAAGCATCGAATCTACTCCTGCAATGACACGAAAAAAAGTTCCTGAAAACATGCATTGGAAGAGATTTTGGTATTGACCCATGTTACTGTTTATAGTAACATCAGGCCAGCGACCCGTGGAGGATTCGATGGACGACCTACAAGAATTGATAGATGTATTTGCCAGAACCGGCAGCTATGAAGAGATGCAGAAGCTCTTCGAGGAGTTGTTCACGCAACGGGAAAAGTACGATTTCGCACTCCGGTGGCGACTCATGAAGGAGTTGCACGAAGGGAAGACGCAGAGGGATATTGCCAATAATCTGGGCATGAGCCTCTGCAAGATCACTCGGGGATCGAAGATATTAAAGAATCCCGAGTCGCAGATGAATCGTATTTTACAGGAGCGAGATCATGGCAAAGACAGCCGATAGACAATCATTGAATACACAGCAACCCGACGAGCAGGGTTTTTTCGGAAATTATGGCGGAGCATACCTCCCACCTGAGTTGGTAGGAGTCATGCAGGAGATCACCGAAGCATACATGCAGATCAAAGTGGATCCTGCATTCATTGAGGAGCTTGATCACCTGCAGCAGACCTACAGTGGCAGACCCTCTCCCATCTATTATGCCAAACGGCTCTCCGAAGCCGTCGGTGGAGCGAAGATCTACCTGAAACGAGAAGATTTGAACCACACCGGAGCGCACAAGATCAACCATTGCCTGGGAGAAGTCCTGTTGGCGAAGAAGATGGGCAAGAAGAAGGTGATTGCCGAGACCGGGGCTGGTCAGCATGGGGTGGCACTCGCCACAGCGGCTGCGCTACTCGGACTGGAGTGCGATATCTACATGGGGGAGGTCGATGTTGCCAAGCAGAATCCGAACGTACGGAGAATGCAGGTGCTCGGCGCACAGGTCATACCGGTGAATCGGGGCACGAGGACACTCAAGGATGCTGTCGATGCTGCATTCGAAGCCTATCTCACAGACCCAGTGAACACTATGTACGCTATCGGTTCGGTGGTGGGACCGCATCCGTTTCCCATGATGGTGCGAGATTTCCAGAGTGTGGTAGGACGGGAGGCCCGTGAACAGTTCACCACCACGTATGGAGCGCTACCGAATTATGTCATGGCCTGTGTCGGCGGCGGATCGAATGCCATGGGTATATTCAGTGGATTTCTCGATGATGCAGAGGTGAAGCTCGTGGGCGTCGAACCGGGAGGCCGTGGGCCTGCGGCGGGTGATCACGCTGCAACCATGACCTATGGAAAAAAAGGTATTCTTCACGGTTTCAGCTGCTATCTGCTTCAGGATAATGCTGGTGATCCGCTTCCAGTCTATTCGATAGCCAGCGGACTCGATTATCCAGGAGTTGGACCGCAGCATTGTCATCTCAAAGATATCAAACGGGTGGAATATGTGATCGCTACCGACAGAGATGCACTTGTCGCATTCTACGATCTGAGCAGACTCGAAGGGATCATCCCCGCTCTCGAGAGCTCCCATGCTCTCGGTTACGCCATAAAGGTAGCAGCTGGAATGTCTCAGGATCAGACGATTCTCGTGAACCTTTCGGGCCGAGGAGATAAGGATATGGACTACGTGATGGAGCACTATCCTCTCGAAGCCTACGAGGAACAGAAACTCTTGATCAAGCAACGATAACCACACCATGGCATCATGACACAGAGAAGAAGAGACACTTTTCAGGAACATGCGGCACAGACCGCGTGTTCCTGTTTACAGGGATTCCGTAAACGCGTTAGAGTACACTAGAGGCCAGATGGAGGTAGAAGCAATGAGCAAGGTGTTCACCATGGTTGTTCCCCAATGGCAGGGTGCAGCTGCGGGTACGGGGCCCTATCATGGGGCAAAGGCTATCGAGCGAATGCTGGGCGATCATGTCGTAGACGCCCATGTGCAAGTGAGTGAACAGTCGGTCACCAAAAAGAAGGCCGGGGTGTGGTACGAGTATGACATTGCAGACCACCTGAGGCAGGCGCTGAACCTGCTCTCCGAGCATAGGCCAGACAGAGTTCTGACCATTGGCGGCGATTGTGCAAGTGATATCGGAGCGATAAGCTACCTGAACAAGCGGTACGAATCGGACCTCTCGGTGCTCTGGTTCGATGCTCACGCCGATCTCAATACACCGAATACCTCGTGCAGTCACAAGTTTCATGGTATGCCGCTTCGCCTTCTACTCGGCGAAGGGGTGCAGGAACTGCTCGACGTGCTGCCATCTACGCTGAATGCACAACAGGTGCTCTACACCGGGTTGCGAGAACTCGATCATTATGAGAGGCAATATATTGTCGATCATGCGATCCCTAACGTTCCTATGTGTCATGAATGTGCAAATATGCTCGGTTCGGTTGTTGCCAAAGGTGGTCATGGACAACTCTATCTCCACCTCGATCTCGATGTGATCGATCCTTTGGACTTCGATGCAGTTGCCTGCCCCACACCAGGAGGTTTCTGGTTCTCCGATCTGCTGGAAACCATACGGGAACTCGGGGATCAGTACTCAATCGTCGGCGCGGCTATCACCGAATACCAACCAAAAAGCGACGATGATGCGAAGAAGGTCAAAGAACTCGTACAGACAGTACTGAGTGTTATGAATCAGTGACCGATGGAGAGGAGGCTTATCATGCATCGTACCGTGTTACATGCTGAGTACAAAGAGTATGCAGGGGTGAAGATGACCGATTTCGGGGGATGGGAGCTTCCGCTTCACTATGCCGAGGGAATCATCGGGGAACATCATGCAGTACGACAACGAGCCGGACTGTTCGATATCTCCCACATGGGTCGTTGCATGGTCTCCGGAGAGGGGGCTGCAGACTATCTTGACTACCTCGTCACGAACAATGTGGCATCCATGGAGGAGGGGCAGATCATCTACACGCTTATGTGCTACCCGAATGGGACTGTAGTGGATGATCTGATCATCTATAAGTTTTCCGAACACGATTTCTGGGTAGTCATGAATGCCTCGAACACGAAGAAAGATCTGTTGTGGATGCAGAGACAGAATCCGAAGGCTGCCGCAGGAGAGCCGGTTCCCCGGATCGAAGACTTCACCGCCCATACTGTGCAATTGGCACTGCAAGGTCCTCTCGCAGAGCGGATCTTGACGAAACTTACCGGTGAGGCTCAAGACCTCGCCTTCTTCCGTTTTGTATCGGATGTCGAGATTGCACAGGTGCGTTGTCTGCTCTCCCGCAATGGATACACAGGAGAGGATGGTTTTGAGATGTACTGCGACAATGAGCATGCCCCAGCGCTGTGGAACGCATTGCTCAAAGCCGGAGAATCGGAGGGTCTTATCCCCTGTGGCCTCGGATCTCGAGATACCCTCAGGCTTGAGGCCAAACTCCCACTCTATGGTAACGAGATCTCCGACGAGATAACGCCACTTGAGGCGAATCTGGGGGTGTTCGTGAAACTGGACAAGCACGACTTCTGCGGCAAAGAGGCTCTTACCGAACAACATCTGAAGGGTATCCCCCGCTCCTTGCGAGGAGTAGAGATGGTCGACTCTGCGGTGCCAAGACATGGGCAACCGGTCTTTCTCGAGGACCGGCAGATCGGATTCGTGACCAGTGGTACAAAGAGCCCCACACTGGGAATATTCTGTGGCTATGTGCTTATCGAGCGAAGTCTCGGACTCTCGTTCGGCGATTTTGTCGAAATTGAGATTCACGGAAAGCGAAAACGGGCCAAGCTGGTGAAAACTCCATTTTACAAGCGGACTCCGCAGCGAGGTTAGCCCGTTGCCCCTCGCAGACAATTGCTCTAGAATGCAGCCATGAAGAACTCGCCTCACCTTGGTGAACTGATTCCTCTGGACAATTCGGCGATTATCTATCCTCCGACGGTCGCTCGGTACAATACCCATGTATTTCGCCTCTCCATGGATCTCACTGTAGAGGTGAATCCGCAGCGCCTGCTGACGGCTCTGGAGCACGTTCTTGAACAGTTTCCCTATTTTGCTGTATCGCTTCACAGAGGGTTTTACTGGTACTACTACCTTCCTCACCACGCTCCGTTGCAAGTCTATCCCGATTCGGCATCTCCCTGTAGATACATTCACCGGAAGCGGGGAGCGAATGGGTACCAGTTCAAAGTTCGCTATACGAGCTCCAGAATCGCAGTGGAGTACTTTCATGCGCTCACCGATGGGACAGGCGGTCTGGTATTTCTCAAATCCCTGGTCGCCGAATATCTGAAGCTCTCCGGGTATTCGGTTGCCGCAGACAACCAGATCAAAGTGCCGGGAGACTCAGTGGATCCTGAGGAGGGCGAGGACTCGTTTCGCCGGTTCTACCGACCGCTGAAGTCTGTGTTTGGCTCCGAGTCGAAAGCCTTTCATCTGCGCTCTTCGGGAGATGATTTAACCGACGATGTACAGGTCATTTCGGCACGCATAGCGATCGAGGATCTCAAACGAGTGAGCGCGAAATACCAGGTCACCATCACCGAGTACCTGGTGGCTCAGTTGATTGATGCAATACAGAGAATCCAGGAGTCGACAGTCTCCCGTGTCAGTCGATACAAGCCGATTCGCGTGTCGGTGCCGGTGAACATCAGAAAGGTCTTCGGCTCGAAGTCCTTGCGAAACTTCACCCTCTTCATCGTGGTGGGCATCGATCCAAAACTCGGCCACTATGAATTCGAAGAGATTGTGAAACAGGTCATGCATCAGATGCGCAGTGGAGTGAATGCCAAGAGCCTGAGTATCCAGGTTGCGAGAAACGTCATGGGCAGGAAGCATCCATTCATTCGCTACGCTCCACTTATATTCAAGAATCCGTTCATGAAATTGCTCAGCGACTCGTACGGAGATTCGATCTACAGTACAGTGATCAGCAATATCGGGTATGTCACATTGCCGGAGGGAATGCAGGAACGGGTGAAGCGAGTCGATTTTCATCTCTCCCCGAACAAGACGAACAAGGTCTCCTGCGGTGCGATCGGGGCGAATGGCTCGCTGATATTCAATTTCTCCAGCATTCTGGAGAAGAATACCGATTTCGAACGTGAGGTGCTCACTGAGCTGGTAAAGCAGGGGATTCCAGTCGAGGTCCACACGAACCGGAATCACAGATTCGTGAAAGAACAGTGAGGTGATCATATGGCATATTGTGTACGGTGTGGTGTGAAATTGGAGGAGGGGAGCACAGCGTGTCCACTCTGTCACACCGAGGTGATCGCTCCTGCCGATGTCATCGGCGTGCAGAGAGAGTCGTTGTTCCCATCGGAAACAGAGGGTGAAGCGGAACGGATCAGTCACCAGAGACTCGATAAGAATCGGAAAGGGGTGATCGAACTGGTGATCGCATTCATGGCGATCGCCGTAGTGACGCTACTGATCACAGCATTCGCACTCGATGGTACGTTCGTTCCATGGATCTCCATTGCATCGGTGATAATCGGTGGTGCCTATATTCTCGTGCTTTTCTTCGTTCGACCAACCTTTCCGAAGATTGCCTCGTGGTATATCGGTCTCACCATGCTGCTGTTGGTTGCCATAGATGCACATGATCTCATACTCACCTGGTCGGTGCCGAGTGTCATGTCGTTACTGCTTCTCTGGATTGTCGGAGTGCTTCCGTGGGTGCTCCCGAAACATCTTCGCTTACGAGGCGTGATTGGAGCGATCGTAGCTATTGCAGGGTACCTGGTTGCACTCGATATCATGCTCAGCGGTCAGATCGTCTGGTCTCTTGCTATCGCACTACCCACCTACGCGGTGGTACTCGGCTCGTTGCTCCTGTTCTATCTCCGCCTCCACTTTGGAAAGCCGACTGTGACCGATTCGGTCCTCTCTGTGATTCTCACTGCTTGCTGGGGCGTGGTGGCAGGTGATTTTTTCCACCTGCGATCACTGAGAAGTACACAGATGCTCTCGTGGTCCACCAGTGTTCTCGTCGTGGCACTCTGTCTTCTGATCTTCCTCACGCTGAATGTCACACTCAGGCGAGTTCGCAACTACTTCAACAATCGCCTGAACTAACTACCGTTTCCAGAAGGTGCGGGTGAAGATGGAGAATACGGTATAGATTTCCAGCCTTCCAGCGAGCATCATGAGCGAGAGGAACCACTTCACATAGTTCGGCAGTGGGCCGAAGCCTACACCGGAAGGTCCCACGGCTTCGAGTCCGAGTCCGATATTCCCCACAGAGATAAGCCCTGCAGCGAACGAACTCATGAGATCGTAGCCTGCCGATGCGACAACCAGTGTAGATGCAAGGACCAAACCGATATAGATAGCAATGAACCCGGCTATGGCATTGACCGTTTTCCAGGGGATTCGATCCGCCTCATTCTGTATGGTGAACACACCTCGTGGATGCAGCAGCGACCTGATGCTCTGTCTACCCAACTTGAACATGGTGACCAGTCTAGTTACCTTTATTCCGCCTCCCGTTGAGCCTGCACACCCTCCAATGAACATGAGCACGAGAATCACTGCCTGCGGGAGGACCGGCCACAAGCCGTAGTCGGCAGTCGCGTATCCGGTGGTGGTCATGATCGATGCAGTATGGAATGCTCCATACCGGAGAGCCATTGCAATACCCCCGTACGTCTCATTGAGAATGAGACTGAGTGTGATCACCACCGTGGCTATCGCGTATATCGTCAGATACACTTTCAACTCCGTATCGCGCCATACGGTGGTGAATTTCTTCCGGATTATCGCGAAGTAGAGCGAGAAGTTCACTCCTGCCATGACCATGAAGATCGTTACGACAATATCGACGTACGCACTCGCGTAGTGTCCTATGGACGCATTCTTGGTAACGAATCCTCCAGTTGCGACCGTACCGAATGTAACGGTGAGCGCATCGTAGAGTTCCAACCCCCCGATACAAAGTAGCACCGTCTCCAGTATGGTGATTCCCACATAGATCAGCCAAAGAATGAGGGCGGTGTTCTTGATTTTCGGTGTGAGCTTACTCTTCGTGGGACCGACAGCCTCGGCACCGAACAGCTGTGCCCCCTCGACTCCCACCAGAGGAAGGAGTGCCACGAACAGCACCACGATCCCCATGCCGCCGAGCCAGTGGGTGAGCGACCGCCAGAATAGAATCGACTTGGGAGCAGCTTCTATGTCGGCTAGGGTGGTAAGACCGGTGGTGGTGAACCCGCTCATCACCTCCATGTAGGCGCTGGTGAAATCTGGGGTTGTCCGTGTCATATAGAGCGGAATGGCACCAAGCGCACTGGCGACGATCCAGGTGATGGTGACGAACAGGTAGACATCTCGGACATTGAGCGTACGAGACTTCCACCCCCTCCCGACTGACAGGATGATCGAAACATAGATGAGTATGATCGCAAGCGATACGATGAATGCCTGAAAGGCGTCCCACTCTCCATAGGTCGCTGCCAATATCGTTGGAATGAGCATGAACAATCCGATGATGCTCTGCATGGTTCCAGAAAGGCGTAGGATCTGTCTCCAGTTCATGCCGTTCCCCTATGAGAAGATTTTCTGCACGAAGCCGAGTTCCTCGCGCCCGGCGCAGACGAGGAGTGTATCCCCTGGCTCGATTCTATAGGCACCGGTAGGGATGATATTTACCCCTTTCCCGGTCGTAATGCCTGCGATCACACCCTTGTTTCGCATGTTGATCTCCTTGAGCTTCTTTCCTGCCACCCCCATGGTCTCGGTGATGACGAACTCGAATATCTCGAACTGGCCCCCGAAGAGGCTGTGTACGCTCGATACATGCGAACCACGCATATATTTGAGCAAGGAGTCTACAGTAGCTTCACTTACACTGATGACCGAGTCGATATCGAGGTGCCGGGCTAGTCGAATGTAGTTGTTGTTGTTCTTGATCAGTGCCACAGCCCGGGAGATGCCGATCCGTTTCGCATAGCTGGCAGTGATGATGTTCAGCTCATCGTTGTCGGTGAGGCTGATCAGCAGATCGAACGTATCGAGTCGTTCGTCATCGAAAATCGATTCATCGGTAATATCGCTCTTCACAACCAGAAGGTGCGGGAAGAGTTGCGAGAAGCGGGCGGCGACATCCATATCCTGCTCTATCAGAATAATCGAACGGTGCTGCGAAGGTTCGAACGCGCGGAGGAGAAAACGTGCAATCTTGCTCCCTCCGACAATCACAATTTTCTTCGGTTTCACACGTTGTTGTCCCATGAGTTTGAA
>Ga0334900_1001421_pt1 | contig 25990 bp, 15 predicted proteins | sample GraSluR3_MG_2_FD_207231 | JGI IMG/M metagenome (GOLD analysis project Ga0334900, IMG submission 207231) | Sludge microbial communities from methane-producing bioreactor in Wageningen University, Netherlands - Granular Sludge_31_08-R3 | ecosystem: Engineered > Bioreactor > Anaerobic >...
CTGCTGAATTTGCGTTTGGGAATAAAGCAACATGGACATCCTTGTCTGAAATCAAACTTGTTGACAAGAACGGACAATCTGCAGGTAACATAGATTTTGTCCTTGTTCAATACAACGAGCTAGGTCAGTTGATAGATTTTGTATCACTTGAAGTCCAAGGAGTTTATATCTCAGGAAATCTTAGGAATCCATTTGAAGAGTATATCAAAAAACCTTCTAAAGACTTTGAATGGCCCACAGGATACAACTATCCCAAACCAGACTATTTATCATCATCTCGAAAGCGCCTTGTTCCACAAATGCTTTACAAGGGTGGAATATTTAAATCTTGGAAAAAGAGACAAGCTGTTGCTATACAAAAATCATTTTTTGAAACACTTCCTTCACTGCCAACAACCACAAAATCAAAGGCTGATATTGCTTGGTTTCTGTACGATCTTGTGTATGATAAGAAGCAAAAGAAAAACAATCTCGTACTTAATGAAATAGTTAACACTGAATTTGAACCAGCACTTTTAAGGATTACCACTCCCGAACCCGGAGGGATTACTGACTTTATAAATATTTTACAAAACCGCCTTGACGAGCATTTGGATAAGAATCCACCTGATGCTCCATCATTAACAGACGTAGTAAGCAGATAATTATGGATGGACAGTTATCAATATTTGAAACCCTGTCTGCATGTCAGGATGGCAAACAAAAAAGAGCAACTTCTAATGTAGTAAATGTAGCTTCAGTTCCGCAAAGAAGTCCATTTAGATATCCAGGAGGAAAGACTTGGTTGGTTCCTGTCGTGAGAAAATGGCTTAAACAATCAAAAGAGCCCAAAACATTAATTGAACCTTTTACTGGTGGTGGTATTGTTAGTCTTACAGCGGCATTTGAAGGATTGGCTGACAAGATTGTAATGGTTGAACTAGACCATGAGGTAGCCGCTGTTTGGGAAGTAATTGTTAATGGTGACCATAATTGGTTGGCAGATAAAATCTATTCGTTTGATCTTACTCCAGAAAATGCAAACACTATACTTCAAAAAAAAGACAAGACGACACAGGAACAGGCTTTTAGCACTATACTTAAAAATAGAATCTTTCACGGGGGCATTATAACCAAAGGTTCAGGGCTTATAAAAAATGGAGAGAACGGTAAAGGAATGAAATCTCGTTGGTATCCCAAAACCTTGCGAGATAGAATTATAGCAGTTGGGTATGTTAAGACAAAAATGGAATTTATAGCGGGTGATGCATTCGTTGAATTGGAGAGAATTAAGAATGACGCAGATGTTTATTCATTCATAGACCCGCCCTACACAGTTGCTGGGAAACGACTTTATACCCATTTTGAGATTGACCATGATACTTTATTTGCTTTAACTGCAGAACTTAAAGGGAAATTTATGCTAACCTATGATGATACAGAAGAAATAAGGGCGTTAGCCAGAAAATATAAGTTTGACTTTAAGACGATTCCAATGAAAACTACCCACCATATTCAAAAAAATGAAATTATAATATCTGACAATTTTGAATGGTGGAAATAAAGGAATACTTATCCCAAGTATAGTGTATAGTGCATTTTGCTTCGTTGAACTCCCTGCAGTCCGTTGGTGAATAATGTTAGTATTGAATGAAGTATATCTAACAGACGGTGTCACGGTGCAAGAGATTTATGTTTTCGAATTGCTAAACAACACATAAACACAACCATTCACTATGAATAGTTCTACTGCATATTCTTAGTATTATTTTTCTAAATACCTGCCCTGCCCCTAATTATCTACTGCGTTATCATGTGGTAGTTGTTTCATTACTTTATTAGTCAAAAAAACTTTTTTATCGCCCAAAAAAATCAGCTATCATTGCTAGTTGTTTTGTTCCCAACGTTGGTTGGGATTTATTATGTTGTTTAAAAGTGAGCTATATTTTTAATGTCGAATTCAATAGATGTTTTTCGTGGTAAGTTTTTTGCCATATCGCTGCAGGAGCATAAGATTCTTGGAGCAACATTCACTGCACATATTGTTGAGTTGCTAAGTATCGAGGGTGGTATTTACACCGTGCTCGATAATGTTTTCCCCGATAACCTTGCCAAGTGGAGCGAGCTAGTATCGCCCGAGGCAGAACGGATTGTTCGAATACTCGATGAGGTAAGCGATAGCAGAATGTTTCGTGTGGTGGGTAGGCGCAAAAAATCGGTTGCCGATTTCTACAAGGCCATTCAAACCGACGAGGTGTTTGGTGGCTACGTTCGCTCGTATTTCGAACGGCGCATAGCAAAATGCTACGATACTGTTGTTGCCAGCGATATCCCAATATTTTTAAAGGATAAGAAGTTTAGCAATCTGTATCACGATCACCTGCTGCTGGTTCAGCCCGAGAATGCCGAGCCCGTTTTCCGATTCTCGGTAACACCCATAGAAACACGATACACGCTTGAGGCAACCTGCAAAGGCGAGAGGGTAAGCCTTAGGCACAGGCAAGCTCAAATTGTTACCTATGACCCGTGTATTATACGGCTGGGGTATCGTCTGTTTAGGTTCGATGGTATTGATGCTAAAAAGCTGTTGCCTTTCTTCACCAAGGAGTTTATCTCTATCCCACAATCGGCTGAGAAGAAGTATTTCGAAACCTTTGTGCTGAATGCCATAAAGACCCAGATTGTAATTCCCGAAGGTTTTAAGATAGTTGAGGCCGAACTTTCGGCCAAGGCCATACTGTCGCTCGAAACCAGGCTAAATGGATCGTTAGGCTTAGTGTTGTACTTTAGGTATGGCGACAAGAACTACCTGAGCCAAAGCAAACCACAGAAAGAGGTGTCGCTAAAGGTTGTAAACGGAACCTACGTGTTCACACGGTTTAGCCGCAATGTGGAGTGGGAGGATGCTGTTAAGGATACAATAAAGTCGTTTGGCCTAGCCAATATTCAGGGGGCCGAGTTCGCACCAGCCGACAATACGTCGGATTACGAACTGATTGCATGGGTAAATGCCAATGCCTTAGCCTTGGCGCAAAAGGACGTGGAGATTGTTCAGCAGCTTAGGGATATTAGCTACTACATCAAGGGGTACAACCTTGACCTAAAGGCCAAGCTCGAGAACGATTGGTTCGATATCTATGGCATGGTTAAGCTAACCGATTTTGAGTTTCCGTTCATACTGCTACGCAAGAATATCATCAAGGGAATACGAGAGTTTATTTTGCCCAACGGGCAGGTTTTTGTTATCCCAGAGGAGTGGTTTGCCAAGTATAAGGGGCTGTTTGTGGTGGGTAGTGTCGATAGCGATAAGCTGGTGCTTCCTCAGTCGGGGTTTGGGTTTATTCAGCAGGCGCAGGTTCACTGCCCCGACGCAGAGAGTTTGAAGGAGCGTTTTGCCAACGTAACGCTGGCTCAACATGTGGAAATTCCTACTGGGCTAAACGCACAGCTACGAGATTACCAAAAGCTGGGCTTACTGTGGTTACAGCTGCTGTACGATAGTGGTATGGGTGGTTGCCTAGCCGATGATATGGGTTTGGGAAAAACCATTCAAACCCTAGCCGTGCTTCTGCATGATGCCGAGCGAAGAGAGAGCAATGGAGATCAATTGGCTAGCAATGGATTGGTGCATATGGGGCGTACCTCACTGTTGGTGGTGCCTACCTCGCTGCTATTCAACTGGCAGCGCGAGGTGGAGCGCTTTGCACCAAGCCTTACCATCTACCAGTTTACTGGTCCAAACCGAACTCGCTCTGTTACCGAGCTAGTTAACTACGATATGGTGCTAACCACCTACGGCGTGCTTCGCAACGAGATCGATCTGCTTAAGGATGTGCGTTTTAACTTTGTGGTTCTCGACGAAAGCCAGACCATAAAAAATCCGGCCAGCAAGGTATACCGATCTGCCGTGCTGCTAAAGGCTAAACATTACATTAGCCTAAGCGGAACGCCCATAGAGAACTCGCTTACCGATTTGTGGGCACAGCTCAACTTCCTAAACCGTGGAATGTTGGGGTCTCTGCGCTCGTTCAGGGAGCAGTTTATCACTCCAATTGAGAAGAATAAGGACGAGAAGGTGCAAGAAACTCTCAAGAAGTTGGTTGAGCCATTCATCATGCGACGGAGCAAGCATGAGGTGGCGCCAGAGCTACCCCAGCTTACCGAGGAGGTTGTTTACTGCAACCTATCGGAACAGCAGCGGAGTATATACGAGGAGGAGAAATCGAAGGTTCGCAACAGCATCCTCGAGAACATTGAGAGCGTTGGCTATGGCCAGTCGGCCATCTCAATACTGCGAGGGTTAACCCGATTAAGGCAGATTTCAAATCATCCGCAAATGCTTGAGGAGTACCAGTACGCCGATTCGGGTAAGTTCGATGAGGTGGTGCGAACTGTTGAGGCGCTGGTGGAGGAGAACCACAAGGTGCTTATCTTCTCATCGTTTGTAAAACATTTGCGAATTGTTGAGAAACAGCTTGAAAATACTGGTGTTGCCTATCAAATGCTGGTGGGATCCACCACCAACCGTCAGCAGATTGTGGACGAGTTTCAGAACAACCCATCATGCCATGTGTTTTTGATATCAATAAAAGCGGGTGGGGTAGGGCTTAACCTTACGGCAGCTGACTATATCCTTGTGCTCGACCCATGGTGGAACCCCGCCGTGGAGAATCAGGCTATTGCCCGTGCGCATCGTATTGGTCAGGATAAGCCTGTGTTTGTATATCGTTTTATCTCGGTGGGTACGGTCGAGGAGAAAATCCGCCGCCTGCAGGAGAGAAAGCTGCTGCTGTCGAGCCATTTTGTGGATAGCTCAAACCCGCTAAGCGCCATAAGCCAGGAGCAGATGATGGAGATACTGGGGTAGCGTCTATCAATAAAAAAGAGGGTGTCTCAAAAGTCCTTTGTGGAACTCTGTGGACTTCTTTGTGCTCTTTGTGATCCAATAAAACTGTTTTCACACAAAGCAAGCACAAAGAAGACACAAAATACTCAAAGATGCGATTACAATGTTACTGCTAATTAATCCCCTTAAAAACCCTATTCCAGCGTATATTGGCGGGGAATCGCTTATCAGTATCCAGCGATAGCCAGATAAATGATGCCTTACCCACAACATGATCCTCGGGCACAAATCCCCAGAATCGAGAGTCGGCAGAGTTATGGCGATTGTCGCCCATCATGAAGTAGTAGTCCATCTTAAAGGTGTAGCTGGTGGCTGGCTCATCGTTGATGTATATTACGCTATCCTTTACAGCAAGGTCGTTCCCCTCATACTGGTCGATAATCCTTTCGTAAAGGGGTAGGTTGTTTATATCGATTTCAACGGTTGAACCTTTTTTGGGTATCCACAGCGGGCCAAAGTTATCCTCGGTCCATGGGTAGTTGGGCGAGTGTGGGAAAATGGCTTTGGTCATCATGGTAGGATTTGTGTTCTCGTGCTTTAGCACCGAGTGCACATTGTTAAGCTGCCTTATTCTGTCGTATGCCTCGGAGGTTAAGGGCATCTCGTAAATTCCCCCAGCAGGGTTGAAGAACCTATCGGCCTTGGCTATCTTTAAATCATCCAAAATTTTTGAGTTAATGGAGGTGCCGTTTGTTCTGATGATATAGTTGTACTGCATATCATCAATAGTTTTCTGCCTTTGCCCGTTGATGAATACCTGCCCACGGCTAATGCTAAGGGTGTCACCAGCTATAGCAACGCATCGCTTGATGTAGTTCTCACGCTTATCCACAGGCCTCACCACAAGGTCGTAATCCCTGTGCACCCTTTCGCGCCCGATCTCTCTAACCACCGAGTAGTAGCTGCGCTCCTGGTGCTGAACAATTACTGTGTCGCCCTCGGGGAAGTTGAAAACCACCACGTCATCGCGCTTGACATCGCCAAAACCAGACAAGCGCTTGTAGGGGCGCTTAATCCACTCGAGGTACGACTTGGTGTTTTTGGTTAGCGGTAAGGTGTGGTGTGCAAACGGAAAGGAGAGGGGCGTGTTGGGCAGCTTGGGGCCATAGCTCACCTTGCTCACAAACAGGTAATCGCCTACTAGCAGCGATTTTTCCATTGATGATGTGGGGATGGTGTAGGCCTCAATAAAAAACATTCGGATTAGCGTTGCTGCAATTACAGCAAAAATCAGGGCATCTACCCATTCAACCAGGGCGGTTTGCTTTTTCACCCCACGCTTCTTCCAAAAGGTCCAGTTCACCTTACGGGTGATATGGTAATCAACAAAGATGGGAATGCCAAGCAACAGCCAGTAGTTGCCAATCCATACTACCCAAAGGATAAATATTGAGGTGGAAAGCGCAAACAGAAAGTATCTGTTCTTCAAAATGTTTTTAATTTTTTCCATTATTTCGATAAGTATGTTTGTTCTATTTTCAACGGTAAGTTTACTACATTTTTGCGAATAATTAAATCTGAAGCAAGCTTTCCATTGTTAAAATTCCCTTTTTGCCCGCAGTAAACTCGGCAGCAAGCACTGCGCCCAGCGCAAACCCTTTACGGCTTTTGGCGCGGTGGGTAAGCGTAATTTCATCCTGCTCGGAGCTTAGCGTAACGGTATGCGTGCCGGGTACATTTCCTTCTCTAATCGCTTTTATTGGTATTTTATTTTCAGCCATATCGGGTTCAAGGATCCATCCAGCAAGCATATCAACCTCGTTGGATATTATCTCGGCAAGGGTTATGGCTGTTCCGCTGGGGGCATCCTTTTTTTGGGTGTGATGAATCTCCTCAATGGCTATCTCGTAGCCCTTTACCCTATTGATGTATTGCGCCATAATGCGGTTTAGCCTAAAAAAAAGGTTTACCCCAATGCTAAAGTTCGATGCGTAGAATAGCGCTCCGTGTCCGCTTTCGGCCAGCTGCTTGGCCTCGTCGAACTTATGTAGCCAGCCCGTGGTGCCACTTACCACTGGGGTGTTTGCCAGCAGGCAGGTTTTTATATTTTCGAATGCTGTTTCGGGGGTCGAGAACTCTATGGCCACATCCACTGCCTTTAGGTTGGTAGGGTTAAGCTCATGCTGGTTATCCCTGTCAATTATCAGGGTGATGGTATGCCCTCGCTCCTTGGCGATGGCCTCAATTTCATGGCCCATTTTACCGTAGCCAATGAGTGCAATATTCATTTGATTTGAATTTTGTTGGGACAAAAATACAAAGTTGAAGCTGTGTGAGCAAATTGTGGGAGGGTTAGTTTTTGGAGATCGGTAGGCAGTGGTCAGTAATCAGTGGTCAGTAATCAGTGGTCAGTGGTAACCGGTAAGCGGTGATCAGTAATCCCTGCCTGCCTTGACGGCCCGCCTGACCGCAGTAGTCGGGCAGGCAGTCAGGTAGGGGTAAGCGGTATCTCGCAACCAACCGCTCATCTCACAACCGATTCGCCCTACCTTCTCGGTAGGCAGGCAACTGACGGAGAGTTAGTCGCAGGCAATCACCCAATCACCCAATCACCCAATCACCCAATCACCCAATCTTATAGCTAATTAACGCTGACAGTTTATCTGCCTATGTTAGCCTGCCTGGCCGGCAAAGGCAGGGTCAATTTTCCCCTCAAAAACCTTAACGGCAGGGCCTTGCAGCCAGATGTTTTGATATTTTTTGTCGGATACCCTTTCGAACGATACGGTAAGGGTGCCTCCTCTTGCTTCAATTGTATACGTGTTTTTGCTCTCGTTGTACCAATGATTTGCAGCAATGGCAGTGGCTACGGCTCCCGTGCCGCAGGCAAGGGTTTCGCCCTCAACACCCCGCTCGTAGGTGCGAATTCTTATTCCCTGGTCTGTAAAGTGAGCAAAATTTACATTTACCCCAGCGGGTTGCTTGCCAAAGGAGTTACGCATTAACCGACCCTGATAGGGAACATCCACATGGTCCACATCGGTTACAAACTGAATAAGGTGAGGCGACCCTGTATTGATTAGGTAGTGATCCTCATCGAGGGTGATATCGTCCACATCAATCATTTTAAGGCGAACGGTTTGCTCGTCAATTACAATGGCCTCATGTTGCCCATCAATACCAACGAAAAGGGTTTTATCGCCAATTATCCCCAGATGATGTGCAAACATCACAAGGCACCTGCCGCCATTGCCGCACATGGTGGCCTCGTGCCCATCGGAGTTGTAGTAGCGCATCCTGAAGTCGGCCATGGTATCGTTTTCGAGCAGCATAAGCCCATCGGCGCCCACGCCGAACTGTCGGTGACAAAGGTTAGCAACCTGTTGGGGCGAAGGGTTTAGGTTAAGCTCACGATTATCAATTATCACAAAATCGTTGCCTGCGCCGTGGTATTTTTTGAAGTTGATGGTCATGATGGTAATCGGAAGTCAGTAATTGTTGGTTGGTAGTTATGGTTTTAACAGAATAGTTTTGATTTGTTATCGACGAACACAGCATTTTTAAGCAATTGGTTACTCGAAAGGTGGGTAATGAAATTGTCGAGTTGCTCATAATCTGTTTTTTGCTTAATTCCCTTTACGGTTACTTCGACAGGCTCAGTAACCGTTCAACCCGCAACCCGCATCTCAATCTACCGTCTCAACACAACCACGTCAATCCTACGATTACGGGCACGGCCCTCCTCGGTGTCGTTAGATGTAAGAGGCACTTGGTTTTTCATATCCTTAACCTCCACGTTGCTAAAGCCATTCTCGATAAGGTATTTGGCCACTGCACCTGCGCGGTCGCGACCAATATCGGGCTTTTGGATTGCCTCAAGGTCATCGCAATGGCCCTGAATTTCGAGGCGAACGGTTGGGTTATTCCTAACCTGACGGAGCAGACGATTAAGCTCGGCAACCGATTCGGGTGCAAGGTAATCGCTGTTGGGGCCGAATTGAATATTTAGCTCAATGCTTGAGCCAACCGAAATAGGCTTAAGCTGAATATTTCGGTTGATATTCATAAAGGTGGTTACCTGTTGAAGTACCAAATTCTCGGAGAAATACCAGTAGTCATCGGCCAAAACCTCGAGTAGGTAATCGTCGCTTGCCATGAAGTTTAGTGTGTAATCGCCACTGGTAGCGCTGGAGTTAACCGAGGCAACTATGGCATTGGTGCGGGTATTTATTAGGTTAACCCTAGCCCTAATGGCTTGTTGGGTGTTGGCATCCTTAACTGAACCCGATATAGTGGTACGACGCACCTGCTGAACGCCCTGCTGCATTTCCTGATCACTTGCGGCAAAGTTAATACGGCGCACCTTCTCGTCGAACACAAAGTTTACCTCAAACTGCTTATAGCCATTAAACTGTACTAGGAAACTGTTCTGCCTAAGGTCAAAATTCTCGTAGAAAATATTATTGATGGTAAGAATATACTCATCGGTTACTGGTGCAAACAGCACAAATTCTCCGTTTCTATCGGTAAGAGTTGAATGCGAACGACCTTGGCTGTCGGTAGCGGTAACACGTACATTCGAGAGGTCCATTCGTCCTAATCCTGAAAGACGACTTCGGTTAAGGATGATTTTACCGAAGACTTTATTTTGTTCAACGAATGGGAAATTGTGATATTCAGATTTTGTTATGTTTATTTCTGTGTCACCAAGTACCTTACTGTAAGTTCCTGTTTCGCTTCCAATAGGATTGTATGAAATATGGTATCGACCTTCAGGAATTCTATCTAAATATACTTTCCCAGTATTGTCGGAGATAAGTTCTGCATTATAGAATTCACCTGGGATCCTTCCCACTACATCACTTTCAACTTTGGAAATAGAAACAAGCACATTTTTGATGCCTGGCTCATTCTCTTCTTGAATAAAGTTACCATTATAATCTCTAAAAAACACAAGAGTAGCATTGTGATATTTTACTCTAGGTTGATGTATGTCAAGTTCTTTTCTAATTCCAGCTTCGATATATAAGTTTTGAAACGTTTCCAGATCATCCTGTGTGGTAGTTCGCTTTTGGGTTGAGTATACACCTAAAGCATGTACTCTCCAGTTTTTCGGTAGATACCAATAAAGTTGTCCGGTAATATTTGAGAATGTTGAGCGAGCAACAATGTCATTTGTGTAGCTGATCCCAGCGTAAAGCCTTACGACATCTTTGTAGATATAGTTGTCATATGCAGGCATAAACTGTAGTTTCCTGTTTTCCCTCCTGTCTCTTGCAAAATATAACTGTTCAAATATTGATCGTGGCCCAGATGTGTAAAAAGTTAAAACATTAAAAGCATATGTTCTAATATTTAATGAGAAGTATTGGTAACCAAACCAACCACTATTAAATGAAGTTTCAATATCCCTGTATGGATTACTGAGAAGTTTACCTTGCGAAATTTCAACCCTAGGACTGACACTAGTTCTTCCTGTTTCGGTTCTTAAGCGTAAACCACCATTTAATTTGATGTTTAAGGTTTCAAAAGGAGTATTTGATTCTATTTGGGGAACACCCTCCATATAGTATTGGATAACACCCGGCCCCCAGTAAACCTGTAAGTTAGGTGAGAACATGTGGGTGTGTTCCGCTTCGCCTATTCTATTGTAACTATTGCTTTGTGATATTAAAGTATTACCTTGTATTTTTGGCCTTTCATTTCTTGTTTCTTGAAAAGTGAGTTGAAGCCTGTTCTTTAGGTCAAGCTGCCATCTTGTTCTGGCTCTAATCCTTAATCTTCCTGAGAAGATCCCGGTATATAAAGGGCTGCCATATCTGGCCGATATAGTATTATGGGTATTCCCAATTCTTGACGAGTAACCAAATTCTCCTCCAAATTCATTGTGTTTATTTACACCATCAATCTCTCTCTCCAGTAAATTGTATGAAGCAAGGGCATAGATATTATGAACTCCAACATTAAAACCAGTACCGATGTATCCAATTTTAGAGTTAAAAGAGTTTGTTTCGCTTCTATTATATGTTCCCCCGGTTTTCACGTATGATTGGGGTGTGAAAAAATACGAGATTTCTCCTCCCAGGTTTTCAATATTTGTTTTTTTATTTCTGTTGGCTACAGCCTCAACATTAACTTTTGATGTTTTATATGCAGCATAAGCACCTCGTCCGTACATACTACTTTGGAAACTCCTGTAATTATCACCAATTTCAAGTTGCCATGGCCCATAAATTCCACCAAGATGTATTCGTGTATCGAGATAAAAATCAGTTAGCGTTTTGGAGTTGTAGTTTTGGTAGTAATAGTAAACTTCACCTTCTCCTGTGAAAAGGGTTTTACCCTCAATAATTGCAGCAATAATTGGATCTCTTTCAGATTCTAGTAACCCCCTGCCTACTATCTCAACAACTAAAGGTTTGTCTTCTTGGGGTATGAGATTTTTATAAGATGATTCCAACTTTCTGAACCATATTGTTGTTTGTTGAGTTGTGTCAATTGTGGATATAATTGCTTTGAGGCCAAACATATTCCTTCCGTAAATATCTTTTGTTGCAAGCTGAATAGGGTAGGTAATTGTCGTGTCAGTATATGCAGGAATTAGAATATCTCGTGCAATCTCTGACATATTCCTTTCTCCTATGCCTAGATGAAGGCTCCCATCTAAAAGTAAGTTAACTTGTTCCTCCCTATTACCCCTGTTGCTAAATCTAGCCGTAAGTTTTGATGTGTTGTCAGTTGGGTCAAAGTAAGCCATCCTGTCTGGGAATCGAACAGAGAAATCAGCAACTCTAGGGATTTTTACATAGCAATATTCGTTTTTTACAGTGTTTCCCCTTGCATCAGAAATAGATGCGATAACACTATAACCAATGTCTCCACGAACATTGCTGCCAACTGAAATCCTTAAGGGAATAATAGTTGAGTCGTTCGGTTCTAAAGAAAAATCTATTTTACTACTCCCAATTATACTCCAACCTTGTGGGATAGTAATATTTAGTGTTAAATTTTCCTGTCTGTTGTTATTGTTTCTAACTCGAAGAGTATTGAAGAATGTTGTTTGAGCAGCTGCATCTATTGAGTATCGGGCGAAGGAGATTTCTATATTTGTTGGTGCTTCATTGGAAAGGAAAAACTGACCATAAGTTGCTTCGTATGGAGTAAGAAGCAATATAAGGCATATTGAAATTATTAAATATTTAAGGCATTTCAGCATTTACTTGGAATGCATGATGATATTCACAAATTATTCAACCTTAACTAACTCAAAGTGAATGTTAAGGTAATAAAAACCTTCCACCTTATTCATTAATTTATAATCTTCATCTGGTGATTTGCCAATTGAATATGTAACAACTAATTCAATATCAACCTGATTTGGATCCCCACCTGTTCCGCTAGCTAACAATTCTTTGTTTGTTTCTTCAAATAATTTGAAGTCAGTATTTAAACTACCATCATCGGTTGAAGTAAACAAAGGGAAATCAATTTCTAGCGCCTCTAGTGGCAAGACTTCTCCGGTATCAGAAATAAACTCAGTCTGGTCAGTCCAAGCATAAAGTTCCCAACCTGAAGAACCATCAACTCTATATGTGATACTTAAGCGTGTATTTATTGGGTATGTAATACCATTCTCATACTTGTTATATGAGTTTATCAAGAAGTTAATATTGCCACCGGCTATTCTGATTTGTCTAATATCAACATCCTGACTATTTGCATGGTTTGCGTATATTAAAACAATACCACAAAGCAATATCTGCTTAAATAGGTTCATGGGAAATATTAAAACATGGCGAAGTTAATTGATGCTGCTCAGAAATATATTGGAGCCAAACCTTAGATTATGTTTGGCTCCAATATAAGAATAATTAAATGAGCCTAATTTGGTTGCACACTTAAGAAGACATTGGTCATATAGATGTCTGCATCAAAACTCTCTTCTAGCAATGTGTTTGTTTGAGTTCCAGTTGACAATGCATCAGCAGTTCCAAATTCCCAAGCAATGGTATATTCATTAACTGTAGATCTGCCTGCTAAACCTGCAGGTACTATAGCATCAGGGTCATCGGCTAAGGCCTCGAGTACTCTTGTGTCTGTATCAGCTCCGGTTCCTCCGGTTATATTGAATGCAAGATAATCTAGGGGGATAGTATTGCCCGTGTCAAAACCTATAAAATCAGCATCCTCAGCTCCCAAGAAAACTTGGAAATCACGAGAAGATGAAACGTTGAACACTGTGTTGTACTGACTCCCAGGACCTAACCCATCTTCATACTGCTCAATAGTATTGAAAACAAAGTTTATGTTTCCTCCAGAAGTAACCGTTAGGCGCAGAATTGAGTTCAAAGTTACAGAAACAGGTATCACAGCATTATCGGATACCGCCTGTCCAAAGCCCATTTGGGCAAAAAGTAGCATAGCTACTCCAAGTAATAGTTTTCTCATAGGATTAAAAATTTAGTTGTTAGTAGTATAGTTGCTAATTTGTTTGCGTTTTGAAAACTTATGTAAAAATATTGCAAAAAAATTATAATACAAGTAGTTTTTACTTTTTTTTGGCTTTAAACTCATTAATATTGAGGAAGTGAGGTAATGTGCGGACGAATGTTTGAAAAAGTGTGATATATGATACTGCTAAATGGGAGGGGTTGCACTGTGGGGAGTTTTGGGAAAAGGGAGAGTGAGGATTGAAGATTGAAGACAGAAGAGAGGTGAGAAGACCGAAGACTGAAGACTGGAGAGGTGAGAGGTGAGAAGAGGGAAGAGGGAAGACTGAAGACCGAAGATTTAAGATTGAGGATTGAAGACAGAAGAGAGAAGAGAGAAGACAGAAGAGAGGTGAGAGGTGAGAGGTGAGAGGTGAGAGGTGAGAAGACCGAAGACTGAAGACTGGAGAGGTGAGAGGTGAGAAGAGGGAAGAGGGAAGACTGAAGACCGAAGATTTAAGATTGAGGATTGAAGACAGAAGAGAGAAGAGAGAAGACAGAAGAGAGGTGAGAGGTGAGAGGTGAGAAGAGGGAAGACCAGTGAAAAAGTTTATGAAGTGCCTAGAGTTCTAAGTGCCTAAAGAGTGTGGTTGCGTTTTTAGTACATTAGAAAGTATAGTTTTATGTGTTTAAACATAAGGTGTTTGCGCCTTAGTGCCTTCGCCTTTGCGTTTAAAGTTTAAAGACAGAAGACAGAAGACAGTAGAGAGGTGAGAGGTGAGAGGTGAGAGGTGAGAAGAGGGAAGACCAATGAAAAAGTTTATGAAGTGCCTAGCGTTTTAAGTGCTAAAAGGTAAGGTGTTTGCGTCTTTAATACATTAGGAGGTATAGTTTTATGTGTTTAAACATAAGGCGTTTGCGTCTTAGTGCCTTTGCGTTTAAAGTTTAAAGTTGAAAGATAGAAGACAGAAGATTGAAGATTGAAGTCAGGAGACCGAAGGAAGAAGGGGATACTCCAGAAATTCTTTCGGGAGGCTTGTGCTTAGTGTACTGGGGTGTTGCTTTTCGCTAACGAAGAGTAACCCTGTCAGGGGGAAATGTTATCACAATCAATCAATCAATCAATCAATCAATCAATCAATCTTAAATCCAACCACTAGCACATCATCCACCTGAGGGTATTCCTGGCGCTTCCACTCATTAAAGGTTATTTTTAGAATTTCGCGCTGCTCATTGGCTGGCAGCTTATGGATATGCTCAAGTAGCTCGGTAAAGTTTTTTATCATGAACTTACGGCCATCGTTGCCCCCAAACTGATCGATATAGCCATCGGAGAACATATATATCCAGGTTGGACAATCAATGGTTATTCTGTGGGTAGTAAACTCCAAATCGGTATTGGTACTGCCTCCTCCAATGGATTCCTTATCACCCCTAATCCTAAATATCTCATCGTTGGCAATGTAAACGAGGGGGTTTTTTGCTCCAGAAAACTCAATAACTCTCTCTTTGGGATCCCAAACGCAAAGGGCCATATCCATACCGTCGCGGTTGTCGGTCTCGTCCTGCCTAAGGGTGCGCCTAATCCCTTTGTTTAGCTCCATTAGAATTTGCCCAGGTTTATGGATGCCTTTGTCGATAATCTCGTCGAGCAAGTTGTAACCTATCATTGAGAGGAACGCGCCCGGCACACCGTGACCAGTACAGTCAATGGCCGAGATGGCAAACTTATCGGTTTCCTTATTGTAGGCAGCATTACCATTGCGGATTGGTGTAAACCAGTAGTAGTCGCCGCTCACCACATCGCGGGGTTTGAAGTAGATAAATGAGTCAGCAAAGTACTGCTCCAGCGTTTTTTGCGATGGGAGCAGAGCTTTTTGGATACCTTGAGCGTAGTTGATACTCTTGTTGATGTTCTCGTTTTGCTTTTGAATCTGATTCTTCTGTTTGTTTATCTCTTCGTTTTGACTGCTAAGAAGCGAGTTCGCTTTTCGTTTATCACGATATCCCTTAAAGATGAAAAGGGAGAGGAGAATCATTAGGAAGATACCCGCAGCACCAGCATATATGGTGGTTTGCTGAGCCTGAAGCCGGGCTTGCTGCTCTTTCTCAGCAAGTTCTTGAATTTGTCGTTGCGATTCCAGCAGTTCAATCTCCTGTTGGCGCTGTCGGGCAAGTTGCTCAACTCGAAGTAGAGAGTCCCTTTGCGCTTGTATTGCAAACCCCAAAGAGTCCTCAGTGGCTTGTGCTCTAATTTTCTGGAGCTCCATTTCAAGAGCCTGAGCGGTTCGCTGAACCCTTTCGCGTTCAACCTCAGCTTCGGTTTTTCCCACAATGCCTTCGTACTGCTCCCTTACCTCAGCCCGGGTAAGCTGTTGCTCAATTTGCGACGACATATTGTTCATCTCCTGAACCTTGGCGAGGTTGCCTAGTTGGTCGTAGTTGTAGCTTAAAAGCCGTAAGCAGTTCAGGGTGAGACGTGGGTTACCCAAATCTCTTGATAGTGCAAGTGCCTCCTCGAGTAGTGGTATAGCCCTTTCATGCTGTCGGAGTGCACCATGTATATAGGCAACATCGATTAAGCCCGCAGCAATATCCGATTTGTTATTGAGAATGCGCCGGGCCTCAAGGCTCTTATTAAAGTATTCCAGGGCTAGGTCGTATCGCTCCAAGTCGGTATAGATTAAGGCAATGTTGCTGTAAATTGATTTAATATCGTTGTAGTTACGAACTTTCTCGTTCAGGGGAACCGATTCGAGAAAGTAGGACACAGCCTCGCGAAGGCTTCCGTTTTCCCAGTAGGTAAAGGCTATCCGGTTAAGGTAAAAGATGGCCTGTTCTGTGTTGTTGGCCTGCTTATACCGTGCTACTAGCTCAAGGTATCTGTCTACATCCTCCTGCTTTTCCTTAGGCAAAACGTTTATTTGCTGCGCAACAGAAAGGGATACCCAACAGCAGGAAATAAGCGCGAAAAGGACTAACTTAATTTTTAGGGCTAAACTTGATTGAATCATATGTGGAACTATTATCCTTAATTCAAAAATAGTTAAATTTCTAATAAACAACCCTTTTTTTGACTAATCTTTTGTTTTTGGTGGTTAATCTTTGCTATGGTTTTGTAAAGGGTCGATTCGTTAGATTGATATAATCATACAATGTTTAAGTTGCCTATTGAGAATTAAATTGAAAAAGATTTTTGTAACTGTGTAAGTGGTAGTCATACAGGTGTATATAAGTGTTGTTGTGAGGAGTAGAAGGGTTGTTTGAAAAAAAGTTTAAAATGGAAACATGTTGGTTGGATACTATCTAAGCAGCATTTATTGTTTTTTAGGTTATATTTGTGTTCTAATGTAACTTTATTCTACCCATATGAGAATTGTAACCAAAGGTTTTTTAGGGCTATTGCTGGCAAATGTTTCGGTAGGAGTAGCTGCCCAGGATTTTGAGGTAGCTCCCGTTAGGCTCGATTTTAATGCCGAGCCGGGTGAAAACCAAACTAAGGTTATAAACATTAAGAATCACAGCAATAGAAAAGCATCATATGTTGTGGCAATATCCGATTTTTTGCCAAGCAGCGATGGTAAACGACAGATGATGCCACCGGCTACAACCCGTCGCTCGGCAGCTAGCTGGTTAAATATTAACCCTAGTTTTTTTGAGCTAAACCCTGGCGATCAAATTCCCATTCAGGTGTCGATGCTAGTACCCGGTGATGAGTATGGGGCGGCCTGGTGTATGCTTTACATTCAGCCAACCCGCGAGCAAACATCGTGGGATGCCGATAAAGCCCTTGGTGCAGGTGTTACAGTTAGTGGACGCATAGGTGTTACGGTTTTTCAATCCCCAAGTTCAAACACAAATCACTCCGTTAAAGTCACAGGGTTACAAGAGATAACAAAGGCTGGGGAAGCAAACCGCATGTTCTCTGCAACTCTCGATAACCTTGGCGACAAGGTAACTAAATGCAAGGTTCATCTTATTGCATCGAATATTATGACCGCAGAGGAGAAGCAGTTTCCTTCTTTCGAGGTGGAGACATACCCCAAAATGACACGCAATGTTGAGATGGAACTACCTACTGGCGAACTACCACCAGGTCAGTATGCCATTGCTGTTATTGTTGATTATGGCCCACGTTTTGCCCTCGAGGGTGCTCAAATGGTGATTGAAGTAGGCGGAGCTAATCAGGCAGAGTAACCCTATGCCTTATTAAGTTGTAGCCACAGCAAGAGGTTCGTCTAGCACAAACATACGATATGCATCGAATTCTCAAACGTATTCTTTTATTAACCCTATCTGTTGCAGTGGGGTTTTTATCTTTTGCACAAACCCTAGAGAAGTTTGAGGCACATTATCCATCGGGTGTTTTACAGGAAACCTATCCGTTCTATATCGATAATGGCGATACCCTAAAGCAGGGCGATTACAAGTTTTTTTACCCTGAGGGAAACTTGATGCAGGAGGGTTGTTATAGAGATAATCTCCCTGATAGCCTATGGGTAAACTACTTTAGAAACGGGATGCGGAAAAGTATGTTTCGCTACCAAGCTGGACTCAAGAATGGCGGCTATACCGTTTGGAACGAGGATGGCTCTCTTTATCAAACGGGTTGCTATATCGATGATAAATTGGACTGTAAGCTGGTTACCTATCATCCTAACGGGAATATTGATACCCAAAGCGAGTACTCCGATAATCTATTGCACGGCAAAACAACAGTATACTCTCCAGATGGCAACCTGCTTCTGTTGGCGTACTATCAGCAAGACACATTGCACGGCCAGTACGAGGCCTACCATCCAACGGGAGAGCTAAACTATAAGGGGTATAAACATAAGGGGGAGAATCACGACTCGCTTTATGCTTACTATAAGAACGGCAATTTACAGCGCGTAGCCTACTATAACAAAGGCAGAATTGAGGGCAAGGCTTATGGCTACTACGAATCGGGTGAGTTAATGAATATATCAACATACAACAATGGGCTGCTCGAAGGTGAGTACAAGGAGTTTTACCCTACTGGTCAGCTGGCCGAGACAGGTCAATATGTTGATAACAATAGGGCAGGGGTGTGGCAAAGCTTTTTGCCCAGCGGAACAACCTTTGCTAAGGGCGAGTTTAAGGATGGGGCGTACCACGGTTTATGGATTGTAAACAACCCCAATGGTACACCCAAGCAGGTTGGGGCATACCATAAAGGACGATCAGTTGGACCATGGATGTTCTACAATGAACAGGGACAGCTTAACCTTACCGGGCATTACGTTAACGGAAAAGCCGAGGGCTTTTGGACAGTCTTTTTCCCCAATGGAGATGTGGTTGCACGGGTTTACTTCCGATTAGGAAATCAGTTAGGATCGGCTTGGGTATACCAACAGGATGGAACGGTTAAACGCGAAATGAGGCTAAATGTAATCCCTCCAGTAATTAGGAAGTAGCTTGAGTGCAAATTAAACGGGTAGCTTTGTACTTCCCACCAGTCTTGTGTTCTTCTTATCTCTTGGGCATCAAAGCAGATACTTATTTAAGCCAATATTGGGATACTGCCAAGGCTAAAATCGAACTACGCTAAAAGCAATGTGGCTGTATAAAAAGTGAAAAATTAATTAAACTCTCTTTGTTTTCCTTTAAGACTTCTTTGTGTATCCTCAGTGCTACAATTAGTTAGAGGTATCACAAAAGACACAAAGTTCTCACAGAGTTCCACAAAGTTTCTTTTTTTACAGCCTCATTTACAGCCATATTGCTTACCCTAAGGCAAATTAATTACCTTGAAAAAAGTTCCTTCAGTTTACTGCGAGAAGAAGAAATTATTCAACTCGTAAATCTCCTCAACCGTCATATTTAGCGTTCCATCAAAGAACGCTTCTATGGCTCCCATGAGCTCTTGGAACGAAATGTACCCATCTCCATCCTTATCAACATTTCTGAATTTTGAAGGGATAACGCCTGGCGTAAAGGAAATGCTGCGGGTCCATATTGGGGCTACAGGAATCATAGTGGCATCCTCGCGGCGCACAGCGGTCGGTTTCTCGAACATTTGCGCGAGTACCTCGGGCGATATTTGAACGCCATGGTCATCAACTATTGCACCGGGTGGTGTGTTAAGCTCCTCGTCCATAAAGTCGGGTATGCCATCGCCATCAGTGTCGAAAGGGCAACCTAGTGAGTCAACAGCTACACCAATTGGCGTGTCGGGACACTCGTCCAGCCTGTCGAATACACCATCCATATCCTGATCGGCAAACATAACAGCGTAATCAACATCCTCTAGGTCCGCAAATAGCAGGTCTACTCTAATCATTTCAGGATCGGAGAACAGGTCGAAGTGTAACGAAAAGTTGGTGAACATGAACATATCGTTACCCCCAAAGTTGCCTGGGATATCATACCGTTTGGCAACTTCAGGCGTGAAGTTGTCGAGCACATCGGTAAAAGTGTAGTGCAACGATGTGGCCACCCTTAGGTTTACCCTGTAGGATAGGTAAAAATCAAATCCACCCTCAACCGTAGCTACCCCTGTTGACTGAGGATATTTTATCTCGTGGTAGTCGGATCGAGGGATGTCGGCATCATACTCCTTGTTAAAACTAATGATGTTAGCATTATAGGAGTTGGGGTGGGTTTGCGGCATGTTGCGTATGGTGCCATCGTCCCAAAAGTGGTAGTACGATCCATTATCGTTCTTCTCGTCCGATTGAAAACGGTTGATCACAAACGGTGCACCCCCAATTGATACGAAAGGCCTAAACTTCTTGTCTTTTCCAAACAGATGGCCAAAGTTATACTCAACGCTAATGCCAAATTCAAAGAACTCGGTGCTGAATGATGAGTTATGGTATATCGGGAGCAAATCGTTGTCAAGTTTTAGCAGGCTGGGGTCACGTTGCATCATTCTCGATATTTCAAAATCGTGCCCCTGCACATTACCATACATTAAAAAGAAATTCAGCTTATAGTAGTTGTTCTTGCCAAACAGGGTGGAGACGTTAAACCTGTAGGCTAGGTCGCCCATAAGCGGGTTTTTACCGGGGTTACGGATATCTCCGAGGTGATGAACTATACCGGTGCCGAGCGAAAGTACGGGCTTGTACACAGGGTTTTCAACCTCAACCTCTTGGGTAAGTAGGCTTGTGTAGTAATCCTCATCTTCATCCTGAGCAAATGTAGCAGAGCCCAAAACCATAAGTGCAATAAGGGTTACACAAAAATATATGTACTTATTCTTTATCATTATCAATTCAAAATAGTTGTAGAACTACCTGTACCATTGCTGGTTGGTAATCATAAGGGCCTCCTGAACTGTTATGCGCGTACCATTGTTATATGCAGCAACAAATGCATCGTCAATTGGTGTGGTGGACCAAATATCGTTTCGTCTGTCTCTGGCCAGCTTATATTCGGCAAACGAACCGATGGAGTACTTGTACCACCCCTCGTGGCGCTCGGTACGTACATCCTCAGCTATGCTCAACCGCTGGAAATAACTTTTGATATCCACTAAACGATGCCCAGCCGCTATTTGAACCCGGTAGTATACTCCTTCTTCTGGCTCAAGCAGATAGGCCATATCCAGCTCGGGTTGTTTGGCGGTGGTGCGAGGTCGCTTATCGTCAATTTCTTGAAATTGAACAGGGATTTCACGGCCCCCATCGGCGCCGGAATAGGTGCTGCTAATGGGTACTCCAGCCACTTGGGTTGGCGTAACAAAGCTTGGTGGGGGTGATGAGGCAATAATACCATCAAGGTGTTGAGGGTCGAGATTCGATAGGTCTATGTCTTGTTGAACAATATCAATTACCTGCGTTACATCATTTAGGATGAAAGAGAACGTGCCTTTGATGGGGAGCTGGGTTGAGGCTGTACCGTCAACTGGACTCAACCTGTAGTTAACTACAAACCGAGGTTCGGGCGGAAGGTTCATCCATAGGAACTTGGCCTTTTGGTCTTTAAAGGTGAAAATCGCATCGCGGGTTGATGCCGCCTCGGCCACATAACCTGCTGGAATGTCCTCCTCTATTTTTGCAAATTTATCGGCGTTTCCTCTGTTAACCAGGATGTTCACAAGCATATCGTTCCCTTCGCCTGTAAACGATGGAGTTTGCCGAATGCACCGAACATTGCTAGCCAGCAACGACACCGGTGGTTGGTAAGGCACCATTTGTTGGAACTCCGAAATATCCACAATAAGGTTAGGATTTACCGTAGACGATGGCCGAATGGTAATTTGCTTTGGATCGAGCTTTACCGATTTGCGATCGTTGCCATCGATGTATGAGAAAAGCCCATCGATGGAGAAATTTCCCTTAAGGCGCTCATCTACTTTTATTTTGTACGAGATGGTAATCTGATCGTCGGCAGGCAATCGAAGCCAAATGAACTTCACATTTTGATCCTCAAAGGCAAAGCTTGCGTTTTCGTTGTCAACTACTTGTGCCGTGAGGCCTCTGGGTAGCTCTTGCTGGAATCGGGCAAAACTTTCGGCTCCGCGTTTATTTAGCGTTATCTCAATATCAAACTCTGCACCAGCTACCACCTCGCTAGGGGCTTTTATTTGTAGGGATACATTGCTAGGAAACAGTATGTTGGCTAGCATAATCCCTAGCATATTGAGTAAAACTACGACATGCTTAACCATACGGTTATACTTTATGTTTTATTAAAGACACCTAAACCTGTGTAATTGTTTACAATATTAACAAATAAAACCAATAGAATGCTAATAAAGCGCTGCAAATATTGCACTTTGTTGATTATTTTTTGCAATTGTTCAAAACTTTTCTGGGCCCATATCCATACTTTTTATATTCAAGTTTTTTGCTAAAGCGCATGCTAACGTTCATACTTATAGGATGATACTTCCTATTTGTACGAAAATGTGCTGCCACCCAAAAATTCACGCAGGATTGATGTTGGAGGGATTTCCTCATCGGGAATATGCGTGAAAAAGTTTAAAAATTTCATTAATCGTCGAGCCTCAGCATACTCAGGAACGTTCATGGGCACCTCTCTAAGTATCGGCTCGGCGTAGGTTTTTAGGATGCCAAACTCGTATAGCAGGGCAGAGTTGAACATTACATCGGCCTCCTCCTGGAATGGGAAGATGTTGAGATCCTCGCCACGGCGAACACTTCCCCATCGCGAAATGGTGTCGAGCGCACTGTACCCTCTGTACTTGTAGTCGCGAATTATCCTTCGGATAAGCCGGTTGTCGGTAGTTGGAATTCGGTTGGTGCCATCAATCGATAGCGAGGTGAGCGCCGAGATGTAGATCAGAAATTTTTTCTCGGGTTCAATCAGCGGGGTGAGGTTGGGGTTAAGCCCATGTATACCTTCGACGATAATAATCCCGTTGGACTCTATTTGCAGGCTTGTGCCATCGAAAAATCGCTTACCCGTTTCGAACGAAAACTTTGGCAAATCAACCAGCTTTCCCTCGAACAGGTCAACCAGGTTGTTGTTAAAAGTATCGATATCAAGAGCGCCCAACGATTCGAAGTCGTACTCCCCATTCTCATCTAGCGGGGTTTTCTCCCTGTCAACAAAATAGTTGTCGAGCGAAATGGTATGTGGTGCAAGCCCCATAACCTTAAGCTGTATGGCTATACGCTTGGCAAAGGTTGTTTTGCCCGATGACGATGGCCCCGAGATGAGTACAATCCTGACTTTATCTCTACGATTGTAAATTTCGTCGGCTATTTGTATAACCTTGCGCTCATGCAGGGCTTCCGATATTTTGATCAGTTCACTTGTGTTTTTGCTCTGAACCTGCTTATTTATTGCAGCAACAGTACTAACGCCCAGGATTTCAACCCACTCTTTATATTCCTGAAAGATGTCGAACATCTTGTTTTGCAAAACGATATCCTCAAGTTCGGTGGGGTTGTTCATTTTGGGGACCATGAGCAGCATGCCCTGGTAGTACTTAACCAAATCGAACGCCTTTAGGTAACCCGTTGATGGCACTAAACATCCATAAAAATAGTCGGCTGTGTTGTTTATATAGTACACCGAGGTGTACATGGTTGCACGGGTTTCGAAAAGGCTTGCCTTCTCCTCTTGGCCATTCTTCCTATACATCTCCACAACATCCTTTGTTAGCACCTTGTCGCGCCTAATGGGTAAATCCTCTGCAACAATTTCGCGCATCCTGTCGCCAATACCAAATATTAGGGGTAGCTCAATGGGTTCGTACATGCCCTCAATCTCACAGTAAAACCCTTTGGAAACCGAGTGCTCAATTTGCACCCTGGCTCCTGGAATTACATCGCTAACCGCTTTTTGCAACACGAAGAACAGGCTGCGCTGGTACATACGCATCCCATCGGAGTGGGTGATGTCGATAAACCTGACGCTCTTTGGGCTGTACACTTCGTAGTCGAGCTCCTTGAGCTCGTTGTTCACCATGGCGCCTAGTATCTGATGCTCTAGCTTTAAGCCAAAGGCTTTTGCTATTTCGAGTAGATTTAATCCGGGTTTAAGCCTTTTTCGCTCTTTCGTATTCTCGCAAATTACCTCAACGTCTTTTCTCATAATGCTTTAAAGGGTATGGTTGTGTTTAAATGATTTAATTCTCTTGCTTGTAAGGTTACTATAATCGGGATTACTCCTGTAAAATAATAAAAACATATTGAAATATCCTTGCGATTGGGCTGAAAAAACCCGACTTAAAAGTTGGGTTATACATATAAAGTATTAGCAACAAGGCGATTGCATCACGCAGAACTCTACCTCTTAGGAAAAGTTAAATAAAGGAATATCTTATTTAAGTTATTTTGCATTTTCTTAAATAGCGATTACCTTTGTTTAAAATAACTGAAATGAAACAATATAAATCTGGACAGTACATAAGCCAAGGTTACTATAAGAGTTTTCAACCTACATTAATCAACAAGCAATTGCACGTTGACAATATGGAAGTGTTGCAATTATTGAGTCAAGCAGACAGAGAATTAGGCAGGTTAGATATGTACTCAAAGTATATTCCTAATGTTGACCTCTTTATAAGTATGCACGTTCTAAAAGAAGCTACTCAAAGTAGCCGGATTGAAGGAACTCAAACTAATATGGAAGAGGCATTATTGGAAAAAGAAGACATCCCTCTAGATAAAAGAGATGACTGGGAGGAAGTTCAGAATTATACGAAAGCAATGGAATGGGCTATAAACGAACTTGAGAAACTTCCATTTTCCTCACGATTAATTCGTGAAACCCATAAAGTACTGCTGCAAGGAGTCAGGGGGGGACGAAAACAACCTGGAGAATTCAGAAATAGTCAGAATTGGATAGGTGGAGCAACTATAAATGATGCTATTTTCATTCCTCCAGTTCATACTTCGGTACCTGAATTAATGAGTGATATCGAAAAATTTCTTTATAATGAAGAAATTTTCATCCCTGAATTGCTGAAAATTGGCCTTGTTCATTATCAGTTTGAGACGATTCACCCATTCCTTGATGGAAACGGTAGGGTTGGTAGGTTGTTAATTCCATTATATTTAGTCAGCAAAGGGATTTTAAAAAAACCAATATTGTATCTATCTGATTTTTTTCAAAAAAATAGGAAGTTATATTACGAAAACTTAATGTTGGTTAGAGATAAAAACAATCTCTCTCAATGGTTTAAGTTCTTTCTGGTTGGAATAATTGAAACTGCAAAAAATGGAATAACAACATTTGACAATATTCTTCAATTACAAAAAACGGTTGAATCAAGTATTCAAAAATTAGGTAGTAGGGCAGTGAATGCAAAAAAGATTGTTGATTATTTGTATAATCGTCCAATGATAAATGCAGAAAAAGTTAGTGAAATAGCAGGAATATCAATGCCTTCAGCATATAAGTTAATTGTTGATTTAGAAAAACTTGATATTCTAAAAGAAGTAACAGGAAGTCAGCGAGGTAGAGTGTATGTGTTTGACAACTATTTAAGACTTTTCAAATAATTTAAGCCCAGTTGCTAACAAGGGGTGTACCCAATGTGGGTTGACGTTGGAACTTCGGAGCGGTTTCGCCCGCTCGGGCGTTTTCATCGGGTGACGAAAACGTAGCCCGCGCTCCCCCACTCGTCACACCCCCAGCCGATGGTGCTACTACCAATTTCGTGGAAGAAACAACCTTTATCTAATATATCAGTCTTATTATATGATATTTACATAAAACAATGAGGTTTCACAAGCAATGTGTTCCTAATGTTTTGATTTTATGAATGATACTTGCGTTCAAATCTAATATTTTCGCTGATATCGTGGTAGAACATTAAAAGTCGGACACTTTTGATATTATTTCATAGTCACTGCTGACCAACCAACTTTTAAACCCCAATTTGTCATTAGCGTTTTTTTTTCTAATGACCGTCATTAGAAAATGATGCTGTTAATACACAGATTAATTGAATGTTATGATGAAATATCGATGAAGAAAAACAATCATAAATGCTTACAAATTTAGTTTTTATGATTGTCCGCTAACATACCTAAAGTTAAAATATAAGAATACGTCATTGCGAGCCTGCCTTTGCCCTGCCTTTGCCCTGCCTTTGCCCTGCCTTTGCCCTGCCTTTGCCCTGCCTTTGCCGGCAGGCAGGCGGCAGGCAGGCGGCAGGCAGGCGGCCATAGCCGTCAAGCTAAGGACACAAAACAAATAAATAAAAACAATTCTTTTGATTGGTTTATACAGAATATTAATACTATAGCCCTCGTAGAGCCTGCCTGGCTGGCAGACAGGGGCATATAGC
>Ga0334900_1001422_pt1 | contig 25964 bp, 24 predicted proteins | sample GraSluR3_MG_2_FD_207231 | JGI IMG/M metagenome (GOLD analysis project Ga0334900, IMG submission 207231) | Sludge microbial communities from methane-producing bioreactor in Wageningen University, Netherlands - Granular Sludge_31_08-R3 | ecosystem: Engineered > Bioreactor > Anaerobic >...
CATCTAAGTAATTTCTTTTGTCATGTTCAGGTATGGCAAGGATATATTCAAATTGGAAAGAGGCAAGCAACTATTACTTTTTTTGTTTTGTCTCTTTCTTGCTTTTGTAATTTGGTCTGTACATAACTTATCTAATAACTATAGCCATTTTTTCCAATACAGGGTTTTTTCCAATTCCAAAATCAAGGGAAGGAATACTACTTCTGGATCCCTGAACAACTTGACAATAAGGGGGCGTGCTACAGGTTTTTATATTCTTCAACATCGCTTCTCTTTGGAGAGGCAACTTCATATTGAACCGGAAAGTACCCTTTTCAGAAAAATTCCAAACAAGGAAAATTCATTTTTTATCCTTACTTCAGATATCAGGGATGTGATTATTGAATCTGTAAGCGATAAGCTTATTGTAGATTATATAAGTGCAGACACTTTATTTTTCCAATTTCCAAAAATGGCAATAAAAGAAGTTCCAGTGTCTGTGCAAAGCAGGGTTACATTCAAAGAGCAGTACACCTCTTTTACAGGATTACAGGTTGATCCACCACAAATTACACTTTCCGGAGAAGAGAGGATATTGGATGAAATTGATAGTGTTTACACAGAGGTTGTATTGATTCAAAGAGCAAATAAAAATGAATCGGGATTTGTGAAAATAAAACCTTTGAAGGGAGTGGTCTTTTCTGAAGATGAAGTTTATTATACGTTGGAAACCAAAAGGTACATAGAACAAAAGCAGGAAATTCCGGTATCAGTATTGAATGTTCCGGATACCATTGATGTGATTGTTTCACCTCCATTTTTTACTCTTTATGCAAAGGTAGGGATGTCACTGGCAGAGGATATTGACATTACCTCCGTGACTTATGCAATAGACTATAACCAGTCTCCCAAAACAGGAACATTCTTGGTAACACCAAAAATATCGTTAGTAAACCAAGGTGCATTTAGTTATAGAACAGAACCACCTGTCTTGGAGGTGAAGGTTGTTAGAAAATATTGATTTGTCATGGCACAAACAGTTGTATGTACCGGTGGAATAGGTAGTGGTAAAAGTTATGTAATTAAAATATTCCAAAATTTTGGAGTCCCTGCTTACATATCTGACAACAGGGCTAAAGAACTTTATACCGAAAACCAGAAACTCTCCATTGGATTGATGAATATCCTGGGCAATGATATATTCGAAGATGGAAAACTAAGACGGGACATTATGGCCTCAAGGATTTTTTCTGATTCATCATTGCTGCAGAAAGTGAACTCCCTTGTCCATCCATTCGTTTTGGAAGATTTTATCATGTGGAAATCCAGGATGGAAAGGGATGGCCATAAATTGGTGTTGCTTGAAAGTGCCATCTATTTGGAATCATCTGTTTTCAAGGGTAGTGCCGATTATGTTGTTGTTGTTACAGCTCCAGAACAATTAAGGGTAAAGAGGGTAGCACAGAGGGATGGTATCCCTCAAAATGAGGTAATGGAGCGGATATCTAAACAGATGGCAGAGTCCGATCGTCTTTCAAGGGCAGATTTTATTATCTTTGCCGACGGAAAAAATGCGGTTATGCCCCAGGTTTATCGTGTTTTAAAAAAACTTGAATATTTTGATCAATCTAATATGTAATGGGTTACGGTAAATGGATTAGCGGAGCTATTGGTTGGGCCGTTGCCGGTCCCTTGGGAGCAGTATTGGGATATGCAGTAGGGTCCATTTTTGAAAAAGGTGCCGGTATCTCAAGTAATGGAGCAAAAAAATCATACAGTCAAACAGAGGAGCGGAATAGTTTTCTGGTAAGTCTTTTGGTTCTTTCATCTGCTGTCATGAAAGCAGATGGAAAAATTTTAAAGTCAGAATTATCCTATGTAAAAGGTTTTCTGGTGCAAAACTTCGGCCCCGACGCGGGAAAGGAGGCCTTGCTTTATTTAAGGGATCTTTTGAATAAGGATGTCGAGGTTTCTCAAGTCTGTACTCAAGTGAGGAGTTACATGGCCTATGAAGCCAGGGTACAGCTGCTCCATTACCTTACAGGTATTGCAAGGGTTGACGGTGCTTTTACGGTCTCTGAACTGAGTGTTTTAAAGCAAATTGCATTTGCATTGGGTATTTCCTCTAACGAAACTGAATCTTTGTTTGCTATGTTTGATAACGGTTTGGATGCAGCATACAAGGTATTGGAGATTACCAGGGAAGCTACCGATGACCAAGTCAAAAAAGCATACCGTAAATTGGCAGTGAAACATCATCCTGACAAAGTTTCCCATTTAGGTCCGGATGTTCAGAAAGCTGCCGAAGAGAGGTTCAAGAAATTGTCCGAAGCATATGATGCTATAAGGAAAGAACGAAACATGAATTAATTTATAAACGAAATAAATCCTGTCATAGGATAAAAATCCAGAGAAGTATGAGTAAAACAAATTTGCAGAAAATTTTATCTATAGCCGGACAACCAGGATTGTTCAGGTTTGTTGCACAAGCAAAAGCTGGTGTTGTTGCAGAGTCAATAGTGAATGGTAAAAGGAATATGTTTGGAATGAATGCCAGGTTGACCTCATTGGCAGATATTTCAATTTACACAGAAGAGGAGGAGATGCCTCTTATAAAGGTTTTGGAAAAAATGAAAGAGCATCTGGGTCAGGATAATGCTCCAGAAGCAAAATCCAAACCAGAAATCCTAAAAAGCTTTTTTGACAATGTAATACCTAATTACGACCAAGATCGTTTTTATGTTTCACATATGAAAAAGGTTGTGGAGTGGTACAATTTGCTCAAGCAACATGAGTCTTTGGATTTTGAATATCCAGAGCAAGAATCAGCAGAAGAAGATTCAACTGCTAACCAGACTCAATCGGAATAATGGTTCGCAAAATACAACTTGTAACCCTGGGTTGTTCCAAGAACAGAGTTGACTCTGAGCACCTGTTGAAACAGGTTTTTGAAAATGGTATTGAGATTGTTACAGAGGGGTCTAATATTACAGAATCGAATTCTGATGCAATCATACTCAATACATGTGGCTTCATAAAGGATGCCAAAGAGGAGTCGATAGAAGCAATTCTAAACGCAGTGGAGTCAAAGAAAAACGGCATGACCAAAAAGGTTTTTGTTTTTGGTTGCTTGTCGCAAAGGTACAGGAGTGAACTTATCAAGGAGATTCCAGAGGTGGATGGTTTTTTTGGCGCCTTTGACTCCCACTCAGTCCTAAAGGCAATTGGTCATGACTGGAATGATAAATACAACAACAACAGGTATCTCACAACTCCTTCTCATTATGCCTATTTGAAAATATCGGAAGGTTGTGACAGGGTTTGCTCATATTGTTCAATACCTTTGATTAGAGGTCCACATATCTCCATCCCTGTGGAAGATTTGGTTGAAGAGGCAAATTTCCTGGCGCAGAATGGAGTCAAGGAGTTGATTGTAGTTGCACAAGACACTACATATTACGGACTGGACCTATACAAAGAGAGAAGGTTAGCTCAATTATTGGAAAAGCTATGTGATGTAAACGGAATTGAATGGGTCAGGCTGCTATATTCATATCCCTCTGCATTCCCTGAAAGTGTTCTTGATGTGATGGCAAACAATCCTAAAATGTGCAAATATCTGGATATTCCTTTGCAGCATGTCAATGACAAGGTTTTGGCAAACATGAGAAGATCGGTTGATGGAAATACTACCAGAAGGTTGGTTGAAAGTTTCAGGAAGAAGGTTCCAGGGATTGTCTTGAGGACAACAATGATTGTCGGGCACCCAGGGGAGAGTGCAAAGGCGTTTTCGGAACTCAAGGATTTTGTGTCGGAGGCCAGGTTTGAAAGGCTTGGTGCTTTTACTTATTCCCAGGAAGAGGGAACATGGGGTGCAATGAATCTTAAGGATGCCATTTCTGAAAAGGTTAAACAACAGAGATACCAAGAGCTGATGGAGTTGCAGTCATCAATTTCTTACCAATACAATGTGTCCAGGATTGGATCTGTTCAGAGGGTGCTGGTAGATAGTGCAGATAATGATGTATATGTTGCAAGAAGCATGGCAGAAAGCCCGGAAGTTGATGGTGAGGTTTTGATTGGCGCAGACTCTCTGCCACAAATTTATAAATCTAAAAATATTATTGGTACATTTGTAGATGTACAAATTCAAAATGCAGATGAATACGATTTATCGGCTATTTTTGTGTAGTTATTCGTATACTATAAAATAATGATCTTATGAAATTACTAGAAGGAAAAGTTGCTTTGATTACTGGTGCTGCCAGAGGTATAGGTAAAGCCATAGCTGTCAAATATGCCCAACAGGGGGCAAATATCGCGTTTACCGATCTTACGATAGATCAAAACGGAGAAAACACAAAGAAGGAGTTGGAACAATATGGGGTCAAGGTCTTGGCTTTGGCTTCCAATGCAGCTTCTTTTGAAGAAGCCCACAAGGTTGTGGAAGATGTTGTCAAGGAGTTTGGCAAACTTGATATTTTGGTTAACAATGCCGGAATTACAAAAGATGGGCTAATGATGAGGATGTCCGAACAACAGTGGGACATGGTTATCAATATTAACCTCAAAAGCGCCTTTAATTATGTTCATGCCGTGACTCCTGTAATGATGAGGCAAAAGTCCGGGGCCATTATCAATATGAGCTCGGTAGTTGGCGTGGGTGGTAATGCAGGGCAGGCAAATTATTCTGCTTCCAAAGCCGGAATGATTGGCCTTACCAAATCAATTGCACAGGAACTTGGTTCTCGTGGAGTTCGTTCAAATGCTGTTGCTCCTGGTTTCATAATTACGGAAATGACAGGACAGCTCCCAGAGGAGGTAAAGAAGCAGTGGGCGGCCCAGATTCCTTTAAGACGTGGCGGAACTCCGGAAGATGTTGCCGATGTTTGTCTTTTCCTTGCATCTGACTTGTCTTCTTATGTAACCGGACAGGTTATATCTGTTTGCGGGGGTATGAAAATGTAATATTAATATTTAAATCTCGTCATTATGAAGAGGTTCCTGTCGTTGTCCTGGATTGTGATATTATTGATGTCATGTTCGGAGGGTTCCTATAAAGAACCAGCATTGCTTTCCAAAGGGTTGAAAATTATGATTCAGACAGATTTTGAAGGAGTCACGGGAGTGGTGAATTTCGATGAGATTTACCCTGGACACGAACATTTTGACAGGAACTGCAGGATATTGACAAACGAGGTGAATGCTGCAATCGAAGGAGCGGTTGCAGCAGGTGCCTCGGAAATAGTAGTGAGGGATGGACACGCCGGGAACATCAATGTAAACCCGGTATTGTTGGATAAACGGGCAAAATTGATTCGTGGCAGGGTTCCTGGCAACCCTACAACAATGGTGCTGGGAATTGATTCCACATACGATGCCCTGTTGTTTATTGGTGCTCATTCCAGGGCAGGAGAGCAAAAAGGGGTATTGTCCCACACAATGTCACTTGATGTTTTGGATTTCAGGATCAATGGTAAACCGTTGTTCGAAGCGGCTTATAATTCACTTTATGCGGGACAATTTGGTGTGCCGGTGGTATTCCTTGCCGGAGATGATGCTGCCTGCCGTGAAGCTATTGATAATTTCGGGAACATAGATACGGTAGTGACAAAATATGCATTTGGGAGGACTTGTGCTATGAATAAATCTCCTGAAATTGTGTATGATCTCATTCGTGAGGGAGTTAAAAGTGCTTTGCTGGATTTGAACAAAGGTTGCATTTTCAGGATTGAGCCACCATACAAGATGGAAGTGTTGGTAAAAGAGGGGATTGGCCAGAAATTTGTAACACATACTTCCGATACCTTGGAGGTAGTAATGGAAAAATTTTGGGAAAATTTATAAGCGATGAAAAAACAGACTTTTATATTTAAGGCATTATGCATGTTTGCACTGCTCACGCTGGTTTGGTCGTGTGGTCCTGCAGCCAGGGTTTTGGAAGTTGAAAGTTCTGTCCCTGCTTTATATCCGGTGGGTCTGGAGAATAATTCCGTTGCAGTTTTCTTTCCGGTAGAGAAACTTGACACACATGGCAACTACATCTCTGTGAATGATTCTCTCTTTATGGCACAAGTAGCAGAGGGAATTGCCCAAGAGATTGAGTCCCAACTATTCCTTGATCAAGGTGCTGTGTTTGTATTCAGCCATTATCCAAGTGACAGGGAATATGGATTATCATATATTCAGGAGCTCTCTTTTGTTTCTAATTCCGACATTGTTATCTTGCTTGATTCCTTGAATATTTCCAAACCAATGGTAGTGCAAAATTCTGGTGTTGAATATGGGGAATCTTATACGATGAATTATATTTATTCTGTAGTACATTCATTATCTTTAGTTTATGATGGCACTTCCGGAGAGCAACTTGCAAGGATTTCCAAAAGTGATTCTGTATACTGGGAGGTGTTGTCCCGGAATGAGCTCAGGGAAGAGGCTTTGGTATTAAGGGTTCTGAATTCATTACCAAATGTAACCAATATGTTGGGTAATGACATTTCCAAAAGGATGTTTCCGGAATGGGTCCATCAACAGCGGAATATTTATGTTTTTCCAAACCCCAAATGGGATGAGGCTTACTCCTTTGCCCAACAATTCAAGTGGAAGGAGGCCATGGATATCTGGTTGGGTGAACTACAAAGCCAAGACAAGGTAAAGGTGGCTGTTGCAGCCTTTAATATGGCTGTTGCATGTGAATTGACTGACAGGGTTGAGCTTGCAAGTGAGTGGGCAGAACTCTCTTTCAAAAGTTATGTTTTGCCAGGCATCATAAGTTACAAACAGTATTTGAAAGAGAAAATTGAAGAGGAGCAACCCAAATAGCAAACCTGCACAAAATGTGCTCAAAAGGGATACTACTCTTAGAGTCCATCGCAAAACAATCCTCTTTAATGACAAGGAGATGGAGGCTTTGCAAATGTATTGCAAAAAATACAAGATTTCTTCCCAATCCAAATTCATAAGGGAGGCAGTTGTCACCACCATCCTCAGACAGTTGGAAGAGGATCATCCAAAATTATTTTGATTTGAAAAAAAGGTGGGCCTGTAAGCCGGATTCTGTACTCTTGGAGTCCCTGTCATCTATCTGATGCAGCCTACCCCCCGGCATTGGGCGAGCAGCCCTCAATCGCCGGTGTATGTGGCCTTGCAGGAGACTGTTCGTACCCTCGCAGTGTCGCCACTACAAGTCGTGGGCTCTTACCCCGCGTTTTCACCCTTACCTCAAAAGAGGCGGTTGTTTTCTGTTACGATTTACCCGAAGTTACCCCCGGCTGTGCTTTCCACAGAGTCTTGCTCTTTCCTGTCCGGACTTTCCTCCCCCAACGGAGGCGACAGGGCGACCCACCTAGACAGCAAAGGTAGGAAAAAAGTGGTTCTTGAATAAATTTTATATCTTTGCAGAGCATTAACAAAATGCTTGGGGGTGCCTTTTGGCTGAGATCATACCCTTTTCACCTGATCAGGATAATGCCTGCGAAGGGAAAGCTGTCTCGATTCATACCCCCCTGCAGTAAATAATTATTATATGAAAAAGTTATCATTATTTTGCGGGGTTTTTTTAATTTCAATCCTTTACCCTTTCAAAGAGTCTTTCTCCCAAAAAAAGGATGTTGAATCTACCAAACTGGATAGTGTTGTTGTAGATGCCTACAGGGCGGGTAAAAACACACCGGTAACACACTCTTTTTTTGGAAAAAAAGAGCTTTTGAAAAGTTCTCCTGTACAATCCGTTCCTATGTTGCTGTCTTTCATGCCATCTGTTGTTTCAAGCACAGAAGGGGGAAGTGGTCTGGGTAACTCTATGTTGCGCATAAGAGGAAGTGAGGGTACCAGGATAAACGTTACCCTTAATGGAATTGCTTTGAATGACGGAGAATCACAACAAGTTTTTTGGGTGAATATACCGGCTTTCCAGAGTTTTTTACAGGATATACAGGTAATGAGGGGTGTTGGTACATCTGTAAACGGATCGGGCGCTTTTGGAGCAAGCATTAACATGAGGACTCTTTTTACTTCACCGGAACCATATGGTTTGGCAGAGTTTGGTGCTGGAAGCTACAATACTTTTTTAACTACTGTTGGAGCAGGAAGCGGGAAAATGGATAACGGACTTTCATTTGATATCAGGTTTTCAAGAAATTCCAGTGATGGTTATATAAGGAATGCCAAATCTGACCTTAAATCGTTATATGCTTCTGCAGGATGGCATAAAGGAAGTAGTGCACTCAGGTTAAACTACATTATGGGAGACCAGGCATCAGGGATAACCTGGGAAGGTGTTTCCAGGGAACAGGCACAAGAGGACAGACGTTTCAATCCTGCCGGATTATATTACGATCAAGGTGGGAATGTTCGGTATTATGACAATGAAACGGACAATTACACACAGCACCATATCCAGCTACATTTTTCGCATTATTTCAACCCATCCTTGGCTTTGGGAACAACCCTCCATTTTACAAAGGGAGATGGTTATTACCAAAACTACAAAGCTTCCAAAAAATTTACTGATTACGGACTTGCAGAACAAGTGATAGATAATATAACCTACAATAAGTCCGATTTTATAATAAGGCAGGCTATGGACAATAATTACACAGCTGTCAATTCTACTCTTACATATACCGGGAATAAAATTAATAGCACAACAGGTGCCACCATTTCATATTACGATGGAGATCATTTTGGAAAGGTTTTATGGAGCATGTATAATCAAAACCTGCCAGATGAACATCAGTGGTACATGAACAGGGGAATCAAATGGGATTTTTCTGGCTTCACAAAAGTTGAATACGAAATAATCCCTAAAACTATTGCATTTGCTGACCTTCAATACCGCCACATAGGTTTTGACCTTTCTGGTATGGATAAGGACTTTGTCTCATTGGTATGGGATAATGATTATGATTTCTTCAACCCTAAATTCGGGCTTACTTTCAACTCAAGCAATTCTGCACAATTTTACGGTTCTGTAGCCATCGGAAGAAAGGAACCGGGAAGGTCAGATGTGAAAGAGTCAATAAAAGCCGGCAAAGCTTCAGATATCAAGCCCGAAAAACTAACCGATTACGAACTCGGGGTTAGGTTCATGAAAAAAAGGTTTCAGGTAGAGGCCAACATCTATTTGATGGAATACAAAGATCAGCTGGTTCCTACAGGGAAAATTAGCGAAACAGGTTATGTTATCAAGGAGAATGTCAAGGATTCCTACAGGAGGGGAGTAGAAATATCTTCTAAATGGGTGCCTTATGAATTTATCAGTTTGGATGCAAATTTGGCCCTTAGTACCAATAAAATCCTGGATTACACTCAATACTACGACTTGTATGATATTGATTGGTCATTTGTTGGGCAGGTTTCGGAGTATTTCAAAGAGACCAACATCTCCTTTTCGCCATCAACCGTGGGTATGGCCGCATTGACACTATTCCCGGTAAAGGATGGGTATATAAGACTCTCAGGAAAGTTTGTAGGGAAACAATACATGGACAACACATCTGATGAGACCACTTCAATCCCCTCTTATTTTACAGCTTCCCTGAATTTGGGTAAAACTTTTGAACTAAAGAAGGATCGTATGATGGACTTGAGCCTCTTTGTAGATAACATGACAAACCATATGTATTTTTCAAACGGATGGACATACAAAGCCAGGTTTACAGATGGCACCAACTATCTGGAAGAGGGGATTTATCCCCAAGCCGGAATAAATATTACTTTCAAGGTTTCAATGAGATTCTAAAACTTTTTCAATCATGGGTATTGCAGAGATTTTCGGAGCTGTCAGCGGATTGTTGTATGTTCTCCTTGAGATAAGGCAAAACAAATTCATGTGGATAGTTGGGGGAATCTCTGCATTGGTCTATTTGGTTGTTTTCTTTGATTCTGCACTTTACGCCTCCTTTGGTCTGCAACTCTATTATGTGTGGGCCAGTGTTTATGGTTGGGTGAAATGGAACAGGCTTTCTACAAATGCCACAGCCGAAGACCCTGCTGTATATCCACTTGCAGGTTATAAGGCTTTCCTCTCCGGTATTGTGGCTACAGCTGGTTTTGCAGTACTTTGGTATATACTTGCAAATTTTACAGAAGATCCTATGCCTGTGCTAGATGCAATGATTGCTTCTTTGAGTATGCTGGCTACTTATTGGGTGGCAAATAAATATATACAACACTGGATGTTATGGATTGTAGCCGATGTGATGGCTGTATATATGTACCTTTCTCAAGGGCTATATGCAACTGTTGTCCTGTATTTTATATACATTATTGCTGCTATTGCAGGGTTCTGGCACTGGAGAAAGTTTACCAAGGTTTTGGATTAGGCTTAAAAATTCCTAATTTTGCCCCACCAAAAAATACAAATTATGCGATTGATTGCAGACAGTGGCTCGACAAAAGTAGATTGGAGGGCTATACACAGTGACGGATCTGTGCAGAAAATTACTACTGCCGGAATAAATCCATTTTTCCAAACTGAAGAACAAATCATATACGAACTCCAACAGCATTTGCTTCCGGATATAAGTGCTTCTGTAAATGAGATCCATTTTTACGGGGCCGGAGTCTCTTCTCCAGATCAGGTAAAAATTTTGCAGAATTGTTTCAGGACAGTCTTCCCTAAAGCACGAACAAGTGCTTATACAGATTTGCTGGCAGCGGCAAGGGCTTTGTGTGGCAATAAACCTGGTATTGCAGGTATCCTTGGAACAGGGGCAAACTCTTGTTTTTATGATGGAAGGGAAATAAAGGACAATGTTCCTGCATGTGGTTTTATCTTAGGTGACGAAGGGAGTGGGGCAGTGCTTGGTAAAAAATTTGTGTCTGATTACCTCAAAAGACAGCTTCCAGAAGATTTGAGCAACGCTTTCACACAAAAATATAACCTGACTTATTCCGGTGTTGTAGAAAGGGTTTACAAAAAACCTTTTCCAAACAGATATTTGGCTACCTTTTCTGTGTTCCTGAACGATAACAGGAACCATCCTTATATTGACAAACTCCTCAGGAATAGTTTCGAAGAGTTTTTCACCCGCAACATAATGCAGTACGATTACAAAAAGTACAAAGTAAACCTTGTTGGTTCTGTAGCATTCCATTACAGGGATATTTTGGAAGATGTAGCAAAGAAATTGGAGATAAAGATTGGAACAATACTAAAATCCCCAATTGACGGTTTGGCCGAATACCACAAGTCTATCTAAAAATTTTATCATGACAAGAGTAACAGAACAATCTTCGAAATACAATAATCTGGACAAGATGTCTACAAATGACTTGCTTGTCAATATGAACAATGAGGATAAAACAGTTCCTTATGCAGTGGAGAAATGTATTCCCAACATAGAGAAACTGGTTGACGGCATTGTGGAAAGGATGAAGAAAGGCGGAAGGCTTTTTTACCTGGGAGCCGGAACAAGCGGACGCCTGGGGATATTGGATGCCTCGGAAATACCTCCCACTTTTGGAGCTCCCTACGATTTGGTAATAGGGCTTATTGCAGGAGGTGATTCTGCAATAAGGAAAGCAGTCGAAGCTGCCGAAGATAGTTGGGAAGGTGGTTGGAACGATGTCATGGAATATGATGTGAGCGAAAATGATGTGTTGGTTGGTATTGCTGCATCCGGAACAACCCCGTATGTGATTGGAGCTGTGAAAGAGGCCAGGTCAAGAGGAATACTTACCGGTTGCGTTACATGTAATCCGGACAGTCCCCTTTCAAAAGAGGTTGAAATACCCATAGAAGCTGTTGTAGGTCCCGAATTTGTGACAGGAAGTACAAGGATGAAAGCAGGAACTGCTCAAAAACTGGTACTTAACATGATCACAACAACATCCATGATAAAGTTGGGCCGTGTCAAAGGAAACAAAATGGTGGATATGCAACTTACAAATGCAAAACTTGTAGACAGGGGTACCAGGATGATAATGGATGAGGCTTCAATTTCTGATTACGAACAAGCAAAAGAACTTTTGATGACACACGGTTCTGTCAGGAAGGCTGTGGATTTTTATTTGAAAAGCCGTTAATATTACAAGATGTTCAAGCGGAACCTTTCATCTGTGCTTTTAGCCTATGCAGTCGAAGAATTATCTTCGCTGCCTGGTATTGGCAAGAAGAGTGCCCTAAGGTTTGCGTTGCATTTGCTGGAACAGCCAACGGAGAATGTAGAAAGATTCAGCAAAGCCATAACAAATATGCGGAACGGACTGAGACATTGTTCGGTTTGCAATATGATATCAGATTCAGAGACCTGTCCTATATGCTCAGACAGCAGAAGGGACAGGTCTCTTGTTTGTGTGGTTGAGAGCATCAGGGATGTGATTAGTATCGAGAATACAGGTGAATTCAACGGATTGTACCATGTCTTGGGAGGAATCATATCTCCAATGGATGGGATATCTCCATCTAACCTAAAAATTGACAATCTTGTAGAAAGAGTTTCTCAAGGCCAAATAAAGGAAGTTTTCATGGCATTGAGCACTACCATGGAGGGAGAAACTACAACGTACTATATTTATAAGAAAATCAGTAAATTCCCTATTGCAGTAAGTACAATTGCAAGAGGTGTCGGGTTTGGAGACAATCTGGAATATGCCGATGAATTGACTTTAGGCAGGTCCATTGCCAACAGACAACCGTTTAAGCCAGAAAATCAGTAAAAATAAATATTATGCATGAATTTCCATTATCGTGGCTATTGACAGCCTTTACAGTTTACACTGCACTGTTGTTCTTTGTGTCTTGGTTGACATCCAGAAAAGCAGATTCAGGGTCCTATTTCCTTGGGAACAAAAAGTCTCCATGGTTCGTGGTTGCTTACGGGATGGTAGGAACATCAATTTCGGGTGTGACTTTCATATCAGTACCGGGTAACGTCCTAAACCAAAACTTCTACTATATGCCTTTGGTATTAGGTTTTGTACTAGGCTACATAGTAATTGCTCAGGTTTTGATTCCTCTTTACTACAAGATGAACCTTACATCCATTTATTCATACCTGGAAAACCGGTTTGGATTCTTTACCTACAAAACGGGTGCTACCGTTTTTATGGTTTCAAGGATACTCGGTGCAGCTGTAAGGATATTTGTAGTAGTATTGGTATTGCACACATTCTTGCCCGAAGGCTCTGTCCCGTTTTGGCTTGTGGCATTTGTTTTCATGTTCCTGATATTCCTTTACACTTTCAAGGGAGGGGTAAAGACAATCATCTGGACGGACGTGCTCCAGACAACCTTCATGCTGCTTGCAGTTTTCCTTACAATATATACCATTGCGAAGCAAATGGATTGGGGAGTCAAGGATATGATATCTGCAGTAAATGCCTCTGAATATTCAAACTGGCTTGACTGGGAATGGAGCAATGGTACAAATGCCATTAAACAATTTATTGCCGGTATGTTTATTACAATTGTAATGACTGGTCTAGACCAGGAGATGATGCAAAAGAATCTCTCCTGCAAGAATATTTCGGAAGCTAAAAAGAATGTCTATACCACAAGTATCACAATTGTTGTTGTGAATTACTTTTTCTTGTTGCTGGGAGCAGTATTGGCACTCTATGTAAATTCACACCTGGGAGGAATGGAAGGGATTAACCTTGCAGATGCCGAAGGGGTATTTACCAAAGCACAAACAGATAAGCTGTTTCCTACAATTGCAAGCCAGTATCTTGGCCTTGGGGTTGGACTTTTCTTTATTGTGGGATTGATTTCGGCATCATATCCTAGTGCCGGAGGAGCTCTGACATCCCTCACAACATCTTTCTGCATTGACTTTGTTGGTTTCAACAAAAGAAGTGATTTGTCAGAAGAGAGAAAAACATCTATCCGTAAAAGGGCTCATGCCAGTTTTGCTGTGCTGTTTTTCATAATAATTGTTATCCTTAACATTGTAAACAACCAGGCAATTATTGATTTGGTCTATTTACTTGCAGCCTATACATATGGCCCGTTACTTGGATTCTTCTTCTTTGGATTGCTCACCAACTACAAGGTAAAGGACAGGTTCATGCCATATGTGGCATTGGGTTCTCCTATCCTCTGCTTTATATTAGATTATGTTGGAAACCAGTTTTTTGGCTTTGGTTTTGGATTTACAATATTAATAGTAAACGGTTTGTTTACATTCCTTGGTATGTTCATATTCAAGGAAAAAGAAAAATTCGTGAAATCGTAACCTTTTAGGATTACCCAACATTTCAGATATTGGAGCTGCCTGTTTTTATAAACCAAGGCGGCTCCTTTCTTTATTGGTTGTCTTTTGGATAATTTGTTTTAACTTTGCATGGTTGTAGCTGTACATTATGCCTATCCGTATTTCTATCATATCATATCTCAATACAGTCCCTTTTGTGTACGGATTGCAAAACCATCCTATTGCAAAGGAACTTGAATTCCATTACTCTACTCCATCCCAGGCAGCTAAGGATGTGTCGGAAGGGAAAACCGATTTGGGCATCATACCATCAGCAGTGATTCCTTCAATACAGGGTGGTGAGATAGTTTCTGATTATTGTATTGGAGCACAAGATAACGTGGCTAGTGTACTGCTATGCAGTAGCAAACCTATTTCTGAAATTGATTTGGTTTACCTTGACCAGGATTCCAGAACTTCTGTGTTGCTCTCCAGGATTTTGTTCAGGAAATATTGGAAAAGGGATCCGATGTATGCTAAGTTTGACTTTGCAAAAGAGAAGCTTGACTATACAAAAACATATATTTTGATTGGCGACAAAGCCCTTAATTTCGGTAGTAAATTTGAGTATGTATACGACCTTGCCACCGAATGGAACAGGTTTACCGGGTTGCCTTTTGTATTTGCCTGTTGGGCATCGGGTCGTAAACTGGATGCTGGGTTTGTCAACGAATTGAACCAGGCTTTGAAGATGGGTGTCCAAAACATCGAACTTGCTGCAAAAACCATAAAGCATGAATTCGATTACCAGTATGCGGTAAATTATTTGTCAACTAATATTTCTTACGACCTTAACAGGGACAAGCGAAAAGGTTTGTCTGAGTTCTGGAGCCTCGCTTTGGAAGAACTCAAATCCAAAGTCCGATGGTTTGGCTAGTTCCTTTTGCGAATCAAGCCGGGATGTCAAACTTTATTAATCGGATGGAATTATGCTCGAAATATTTTACAAACAAAAAGGACAGTTGGTTACCACAAGCGAAATTGAAGCTTTGGATAACCTTGGTTACGATGATATACTCTGGATAGACCTTACTTCTCCAACCGGAGAAGAGAAGAGAGCAATTGAAGAATACCTTAACACTACGTTGCAAAGCCGTGCCCAGGCAGAGGAGATTGAAAGTTCTTCCCGATATTCAGAGTCTGAAACTACCATTTTTGCAAATACAAACTTCTTGATACCTGGTCCCGAAGAGTACACCATGGAGGCTGTTTCATTTATCATATGCGAAGGAATAATTGTCTCTATCAAACATGTTGCATTGAGAAGCTTTACCGATGTGCAAAGGAGGCTTGTTGCAAACTACAGGTCCATGCAGACCGGCTACCATATCCTGATTGGCATTCTGGAAAACCGGATAGACTTGGATGCCGATATGATTGAGCTGATGTCAAAGGAGATAGCTTCATTTAGCAAAAGGGTTGGTCACGGAGGCCAAATGGGAGAGGAGTTTATATTGGATATCAACCAGCTTCAGGAGAATACAATGTTGGTCAGGGAAAACATCGTAGACAAACAGAGGATGATTTCCAGTATTCTTAAAAGCGACAAGTTTCCCCGTGACGTTTACAATAAACTGAATGTATTGATCAAGGACGTAAACTCCCTTATCAACCACACCAATTTCAGTTTTGAAAGGTTGGAATACCTCCAGAATACAGTACTGGGTTTGATTAATCTTGAACAGAACCGTATAATGAAGATATTCACTTTTGTATCACTTTTGTTTATGCCCCCAACCGTTATTGCAAGCATCTACGGTATGAATGTTGACCTTCCCATGATGGGGGGGCTTATTGATTTTGCCATAATAATGACAATCATGCTGGTATCTGTTGTCACCGCATCAATCCTTTTCAGAAGGAAAAAGATGATGTGATTTTAAAATCACATCATTTGTTCCCGACATTCTTGGCAATGAACTTATTGTAAAGGGCAAGAGAAATCATGCTCACGATTCCGATTACTACCAATATGATCCATAATGTCCTGGGCTGGTTTAGGTTGTCTACAAACCTAACATAAAGGGATGCCCCCAGGAATCCTCCAATGCTGCTGCCAATCACACCGTACAGGAATGAGTATCCAAGGTAGAGCGCCTTTTTGTCGGCAGGGGCTATCAATCCAATGTAAGAGATGAATTTCGGGTGTGTTGTCATTTCACCCAAGGTGAATACCATTATTCCTGTAATGAAAATCCATGGAGATGAAGAGATGGCCAGAATTGCAAATCCCAACGTCCCGATACCCATCCCGGTTATCATGGTGGGAAGTGCAGGTGCTTTTTTTACCAGGCTGGAAACCAATAATTGCAAAAGCACGATTACGCCGGCATTTATCACAGTCACGTGTTCTACATCAAAATGCCATGATGGATTTTCTACAAACAATCCCAGGAATGAGTTGACAGCAGCATTCACGGCAGTCATGTCGACGTAATCCTTCACATACCATAATACAGTACCAAACATTTGGAAATAAAGGATCCAGAAAGCAGAATAGAGGAATATCATCAAAATAAACCTCCAGTCCCGGATAACCATAAACATCTCCTTGAAAACCACCGAAAGAGTCTTGTTGCTTTTTTCCCGTTTGGGCTCCTTGTATATGAACAAATTGATTAAAAGCAGTAAAACACCGGATATGGCAGCCATGTAGAAGATATAACTATATGAGTAGCTTTTTAATATTGGAACCAGGATCAAAGGGAACAACAGGGCACCCAGGTTGATGGACCAGTAAAAAATCCCGAAACCCAAACCAGAATTGGATTCATTTGTAGTCCTGGCAATTGTCCCGGAAATGACTGGTTTGAAGAAACCGGCTCCCAAAGCCATAATAATCAAAGAACCAAAAACAAGCCCGTAACTTTGTGATATTCCGGTAAGGTAATAGCCTGCTATCATGCATGAAAAGGCAAAGAACAAAACTTTCTTATATCCGTACCTGTCTGCAATAGCTCCTGAGATAATTGGCAATAAATAAAGTAATGGCGGGATTGTTCCCAGAATTGCTCCAGCCTGCTCCTTGCTGAAACCTAGTCCGCCGCTATCTGCACTCAAAATAAGGAATACAGAGAGCACGGACATTACACCATAGTAGGAACCTCTTTCAAAGAACTCCATTACAATAACAGTCCAGAATGTCTTGGGAAATGATTTTATACCGGTTTGGTTTTTATCCATGATCAATTATGTTTAAGTTTTTCCAAAGATAATTTGAAATTACAAGAAACCAAATCAAAAACAGATAAATTATTTGTGGGTTTGTAAAAAAAACACTACTTTTGGGGCTCCCAAATTTGGGCCTATACATAATGTCTAACTACTAGTTTTTTAAGAATTTAGAAAAAATGACAAAAGAAAAAAAATTAGAACTTGATCAAGAAGAACAAGTCGAAATCATCAAAAAAATTGACGAAAGACTCGAGTCTTTCCTGGAGGATGACGATACTCCTGTAGACGGTTTTACAAAAGAACGGAAAAGCAATGCATCAATTGCCCCTGACAAATTTGACTGGGATTCCTTTGAAACCGAATATGTTTATGAGTCAGAAAAGAATGTGATTGAAGATCTTTACAGCCAGACCCTCTCTACAGTTATAGAGAATGAAGTTGTAGAAGGTACCGTAGTTGCATTGAACAAAAGAGAGGTAATTGTAAATATCGGTTACAAAAGCGAAGGTGTTTTAAGCATCAATGAATTCCGCTACAATCCTGAATTGGCTGTAGGGGACAAAGTAGAAGTATACGTAGAGAATGCAGAAGACAAAAGAGGTCAGCTTATACTATCCCACAAGAAAGCAAGGTCACTTCGTTCTTGGGACAGGGTAAACGAAGCATTCGAAAAAGATGAAATTGTAAAAGGTTACATCAAATGCAGGACTAAAGGTGGTATGATTGTGGATGTGTTTGGCATTGAAGCATTCCTTCCTGGTTCTCAAATTGATGTTAAGCCTATCAGGGACTACGACATTTTTGTCAACAAGACAATGGAATTCAAGATTGTAAAAATCAACCAGGAGTTCCGTAACGTTGTAGTTTCGCATAAAGCATTGATAGAGGCAGAGCTTGAAGCTCAAAAAGCTGATATCATTGGCAAACTGGAAAAAGGACAAATCCTTGAGGGTATTGTCAAAAACATCACATCTTATGGCGTATTTGTGGATCTTGGTGGTGTTGACGGACTTATCCATATCACCGACCTTTCATGGGGCAGGATCAACCATCCCGAAGAGGTGGTTCAGCTGGACGAGAAAATCAATGTTGTTATCCTTGATTTTGATGATACCAAAAAACGTATCGCATTGGGTCTTAAACAACTTAGCGCTCATCCATGGGATTCACTGGACACAAACCTGCAGGTAGGTGACAAGGTTAAAGGAAAAGTTGTGGTAATTGCAGATTACGGTGCTTTCATAGAGATCCAGCCAGGAGTTGAAGGACTTATCCACGTTTCTGAGATGTCATGGTCGTTGCACTTACGCAGTGCCCAGGATTTCTTGTCTGTCGGTAATGAAGTAGAGGCAGTTATCCTTACCCTGGACAGGGAAGAGAGGAAAATGTCCCTTGGAATAAAGCAACTCAAGAGCGATCCTTGGACTGACATCAACGAGAAGTATCCTGTAGGTACCAAATGTACCGCAACTGTAAGGAACTTCACAAACTTTGGTGTATTCGTAGAGCTAGAAGAGGGAGTAGACGGACTTGTTCACATAAGCGACCTTTCCTGGACAAAGAAAATCAAACACCCATCTGAATTCACATCTGTAGGAGATTCAATTGAGGTTGTTGTACTTGAAGTGGACCAGGAAAACCGTAGGTTGAGTTTAGGTCACAAACAACTTGAAGAGAACCCTTGGGATGTTTTTGAAACTATCTTCTCCAATAATTCTGTTCATGAAGGAACTATAACTGCTTTTGTTGACAAAGGCGCAACAGTAGCACTTCCTTATGGAGTTGAGGGTTATGTCAGCCAGAAAAACCTTCTTAAGGAAGATGGCTCGCAAGCCAAGGTTGATGAAAAACTAGAGTTTAAAGTAATCGAATTCAACAAAACCACCAAGAGGATTGTTCTATCCCATACCAAACTTTTCGAAGAACCTAAAAAAGAGGAACCAAGAGAAAGAGTATCGGAGGGCGATTCCACTCAGAAAGCAGTAAAGAAACTGAAAGCCAACCTGGAAAAAACTACATTAGGTGACATCAGTGAACTAGCAGCATTAAAGAGTGAGATGGAAAACAACGAATCGGAGAAATAAATGTAAATGACATTTTCTTTCACATCATTGGGCAGCGCATCAGCAATGCCTACGGTGGATAGATTTCCAAGCGCTCATGTTCTCAATGTACATGAGCGTTTGTTTTTAATCGACTGTGGAGAGGGCTGCCAGCTGAAGTTGCGCAAGTATGGTTTTTCATTTTTGAAAATCCATGAAATCTTCATTTCACATCTTCATGGAGACCATATCTTTGGATTATGGGGGCTATTATCAACAATGTCCATGCTAGGCCGTACAGCAGATATCACCATTTTTGCTCCAGTCTCATTTGGCCCTGTATTGGATTCGTTCTTGAAACATTTTGGTGCAGGCTTCTTGTTCAAGGTAAAACATGTCAAATTGAAAGGGGATGATCTGTTACCCCTGTTTGAGACCAAGAGCGCAGAGGTTTATGCATTTCCACTAAACCACAGGATAGATTGTTTCGGGTTCTTGTTCAGGGAAAAAAAGCCCCCAAGAAATATTAGAAAGCATTTGATAGAACCAAACAAACTTTCTTTATACGAAATAGCTCGTCTCAAAGAGGGAAGTGATGTTGCCAGGGAAGATGGCCAGGTATTGGAAAATGATTATTTCACATATCTGCCATATAATCCCAGGTCTTTTGCGTATTGCAGTGATACAGCTCCATTCGAGGGGCTAAAGGATTATGTGGAAGGCTGCGACTTGTTGTACCATGAGGCAACCTTTGCTTCTGATTTGTCTGCAATGGCCAGGAAAACCATGCATTCTACGGCTACAGATGCCGCAAGATGTGCTTTGGATGCCAAAGTAGCAAAATTGGTAATTGGACACTTCTCTTCGCGTTACAAGAATACAGATGTTTTACTGAATGAAGCCAGGGATCTTTTTCCCGGGACTTATATTGCCCAGGAAGGCATGGTGTTTGAGGTTCCTTTAGTCAAACCATACAAAAGCAATCAATCAAATTTATGAAGAAATATTTATCAATATCAATCCTTGCAGTTGTCTCTTTGTTGGCAATCCAAGGATACGGACAAGGGAAAGAGCTGAACAACCATATAGCGAAATTTGGCCAGGTGCTTTTCTATATCAATAATTATTATTTGGATAGTATAGACAATAACGATGTTACCGAGCATGCTGTCAAAAGCATGATCTCTGCCTTGGACCCTCATTCATCATACATATCAGCAGATGAAGTCAAGGCGATGAATGAGCCTTTGGAGGGAAATTTCGAGGGTGTTGGAATTGAATTTGCTATTATCAGGGATACATTGACTGTTGCTTCGCCAATCTCGGGAGGACCATCGGAAAGTGTTGGTATCAGGGCAGGAGATAAGATTGTTGTTATAGATGGAGAGGATGTTGCCTCTATAGGTATAACAAATGATATGGTTTTCAAATACCTGAGGGGGCCAAAGGGGTCTAAGGTCACATTGGAGATTGTAAGGAGGGGTGTAGAGGGAAACCTTGTTTTTGAAGTGATAAGGGATAAGATTCCTATCAATAGTGTGGATGCTGCATACGAAGTTTCACCTGGTGTTGTTTATGTGAGGTTGAGCCGTTTTGCTGCCAATTCGTCTCGAGAGATACTCTCTGCCATCCTGGACCTGAATATGGCACAAATAGATGGGTTCATATTGGATTTGAGGGGTAATTCCGGTGGTTATTTGGGGACAGCTATGGAGATAACTAATTTTTTCCTTGATGCAGGTCAAACCATTGTTTACACAGAGGGAATGAAAGTTCCCAAGATGACCGAAAAAGCTAAAGGAACGGGTTTTTACAAAAATGGTCCTCTGGTTGTACTGGTAGATGAAAACTCTGCCTCTGCAAGTGAAATTGTTGCTGGTGCCGTCCAGGATTGGGATCGTGGAATGATTATAGGCAGACGTACTTTTGGAAAGGGATTGGTCCAGCAAATGCTGCCACTCAATGACGGAGCTCAGCTAAGACTGACAGTGGCAAGGTACCATACACCATCCGGAAGGGTTATACAGGCACCTTACAGGGAGGGGTCTAAAGAAGATTATTACAAAGCTTTTTTTGAAAGGTACCAGAGGGGAGAATTGTTTAGCAGGGATAGTATTCAATTGCCCGACTCCCTCAAGTACAAGACCTTGAAAAAAGGCAGGACTGTATACGGAGGTGGTGGGATAATGCCGGATATCTTTGTCCCTGCAGATACTACATACCAGACTGATTATTATTCACAATTACTCAGGAAAGGGGTTATTCTGGATTTCATGAACGATTATTCTGACAAGAACAGGTCCAGGTTAAAGAGTGCTTACCCTGAGTTTGACAATTTCCGACAAGGATTTTCTTTTGGAGAAGATCTTTTTGAGTCCTTCAAAAGTTTAGCCGAAAGCAGGGGTATTTCCTATGACCATGAGGAGTTTGAACAATCTTTTCCAGAGATTGAAAACTATATGAAAGCTCTGCTTGCCAGGTCAATCTACGGGACACCCGCTTTTTATAAAATTGTAAACAGTTACAACGACAAAGTCTTTGAAGCTGCCATGGATTATATCAATGACAACAGATAGAAAATCTAGTTCCTATTTCAATTTGCTTATGGCAGATTGGTAGGCCCTGGCATTGCGGTTGTGTGCAGAGAGGGTAGATGCAAAGTTATGGGATCCATCCAGTGATGGTTTAGCGCAAAAATACAAGTAGTTGTGCTTTGAATAATCCAACACAGCATCAATGACAGAAGGAGAGGGTATGGTAATTGGCCCCGGGGGCAGCCCTTTTATTTTGTATGTGTTGTACGGGGAGTCGATTTCCAGATGTTTGTACAGGATTCTTTTTATAGATGGGTCATTCAAAGCATATTTGATAGTAGGATCTGCCTGCAGTGGAATGCCTCTTTTGAGGCGGTTGATATAGACACCTGCTATTACCGGGTGTTCCGATTTGATGTTGCTCTCCTCTGCTACAATGGAAGCTAAGGTAACTACCTCTATTGGAGAAAGGTTAAGGTCACGTGCTTTTTGTTGCCTTTCTTGGTTCCAAAATTTATTGTATTCGGAATGCAACCTTAGGACTATCTCTTTTGGCGAGGATGTCCAGTATATTTCGTAAGTGTTCAACAGGAACATCCCTGGAAATGAATATTTGTCAAACCCCAAAGAATCTATCAAGGTTTTATCTTTGAGGGTTTGCAATATCTTTGCAGAGTCGCTTGATATCTTGCCAGATATTATTGATGCAAGCTTTTCCATGCTTCTGATGTTGCCGGACAAGATAAGGTTGTGGGGTGACTGTAGTCCTAAGTTGAACATCCTTACCAGCCCTCTGTTTGTCATAGCCGGGGTTATAATGTACCTTCCGGCTTTTACCTTGTCGTTCAATTTGAATGCCCTGGATGCTACCTTGAACCACAATGGATCCAGGATTGCGTTTGCAGAATCAAGTTGTTCCGACAGTACGTTACCGGATGTCCCCGGATAAACATAAAGAGTCACATTCTTGCCGGGAGTGTTCCCTTTCAATGCAATATTCCATATGACAAAAGTAGAAGCCACGGTTACTGACAATATTATCAATAATATGAAAACAAGGATTTTTTTCATTTTCCAATCAAGTTAATGGTTGATCCCTCTTTGGGAATGTGATCTTTATCAAAGTTGTTGATTTTTAGCAATGATTTTAACCTTATGCCATAGTTTTGGGATATTTCCTGCAAAGATTCATTGCCAGAGGCAATATGTTTTGGGGTTTCCAGGGGAGCTCTTCTCTTTTTCTTTTGTACATACACCAAAGTTCCTGGTTTCAATGTCGGACTTCCTTTCAGGTCGTTGAACCCGATTAATTCCCTTTTGAACAGAGAAAATTCCTTTGCAATGGAAGAGTAGCTCTCCCCATCCATGGCAATCACAAATGCAACACCATTCTTGGTGGAAATAGCCCTTTTCAAGGAAATTTCATAGAAATGTGAACCCGTTTGCGGGTTTAATGCTTGTGCAGACAACACCTTGCCTGGAGAATCGGGAAGTATAGTGCCTGGAGTATCGTATTTGTACAATGAGTACTTTTCTATCAAATTGATAAGTAGTTGCGCATATTGAGGGTTGGTAGCATATCCGGCAGTTTTCAAACCATGTGCCCATGCTTTGTAATCTTTGATGTCCAGCTCAAACAGGGCCCTGTACCTGGTTCTGTAACGTAAGAATTCGGAATGGTCCTTGAAGGATTCTGTGGCATTTTGGTATTTGCGGAAACATTCGTTCTTTTTGTCATCGTCATGTCTGATGGTTTCACCCTTCCAGTCATGGCATTTTATACCAAAATGGTTGTTCGCTTTTACTGCCAGCCTAGATTTTCCAAAAGATGATTCCAGGCAGGCTTGTGCCAAAATGATGCTGGCCGGTATTCCGTATTGTTCCATCTGACCAATGGCAATGGTGCTGTAACGGATTATATACTCCTCTTGGTGTTTGTTTTGGGAATAGATTGCATTGCTAAGGAAGCCCATAAGGGCGAAAACCATGAATATTTTGTATTTGGCATGCATATTATTCCTCACTCTGTCGGCAAAATTACTAATTTTGCATCAATCACAAATAAAAAAGGATGAAACGGGAAGAACTTGTAATAAAATATAGTGAGTATTCCAATAAAGAGGAGTTACCACAAACAGAATCAAAATTGCTGGAAGAGGCAAGGAAGGCCGCTATGGGTGCATATGCCCCATATTCGGGCTTCAAGGTGGGTGCAGCCTTGTTGTTGGACAATGGAGAAATAATATCTGCAAGCAACCAGGAAAATGCAGCATACCCTTCTGGACTTTGTGCAGAGAGGGTTGCAATCTTTTATGCCCACGCCAGGTATCCAAATGCAAAAGTGCTGGAATTGGCCGTCACTGCATTTTTCAACGGCAAGGAACTTGAATCGCCCACATATCCCTGCGGAGCGTGCAGGCAAGTAATAGCGGAATCGGAGCAAAGAGGAAAAATTCCTATAAGGATAATAATTGGCAGCAAGGGGGTTACGCAGGTTGTGGAAAGTACATCTGCACTTCTTCCTTTTGTTTTTGACAATCTTCCCAGATAGTTTTTTCTCTCTTTTGGAAAATTGTATTATCTTTGTGCGGGGTAAGTCATATACGACCAGCTCCCACTGAACTCCCCCAGGGTCGGAAGGCAGCAAGGGTAGGTGGTTGTAGCGGTGCGATATATCAAGCTTACCCTTTTTCTTTTTCAAACAAATCATTATGAAAATTGCAGTTGGACTTTCGGGTGGAGTTGATTCCAGTGTAGCAGCCTATTTGTTAAAAGAACAAGGACATGAAGTAATTGCCCTTTTCATGCAAAATTGGCATGATACCACAGGTACCTTGTTTGGTGATTGTCCATGGAAAGATGACAGGGCAATTGCAGAGATGGTAGCCAGGAAACTGGATATACCTTTCCATTTTGTAGATTTGAGTGAAGAATATTCTAAAAGGGTAGTGGACTATATGTTCCAGGAGTACAAGATGGGACGGACTCCAAACCCCGATGTTCTTTGCAATCGCGAGATAAAGTTTGAAGCATTCCTTAGGCATGCGCTTGAACTTGGAGTGGATTATGTAGCTACCGGACACTATTGCCGTAAGGAAGAGTTCAGGGACAAAGATGGAAATTGTGTTTACAGATTGTTGGCCGGAAAGGATGGCAATAAAGACCAAAGTTATTTTTTATGCCAGCTTTCCCAGGAACAATTATCCAAGGCACTCTTTCCTATAGGTGATATTACCAAACCTCAGGTAAGGGAATTGGCTGCCAAGGCCAAATTACCCTCTGCAAACAAAAAGGATTCGCAAGGGATTTGTTTTGTCGGGAAAATTGATTTGCCGGTGTTCCTCCAGCAAAAATTAGAAGCCAGAGAGGGCAACGTTATAGAGGTTTTCAATGATTTTTACAATGGGAATGAGTTATTCCAGTTACAGTCCAAAGATATTTTGACCGATATTGAATTGGAAAAATTGGCACAGCCTTATTGTTATACTCCTAAATCGGGTAAGGTTATTGGTAAGCACCAAGGTGCCCATTTCTATACAATAGGACAAAGGAAGGGGTTGAATATTGGAGGTCATCTGAATCCTCTTTTTGTGATTTCAACTGATGTTTCAGAAAACATCGTATATGTTGGGGAGGGGCAGGACCATCCGGGACTTTACAGGAAAGCCCTTTCAATTGAATCATCACAAATACATTGGGTGCGACCCGATTTGAAACTTGAAAAGGATGAGAGCAGGGATTTGCTGGTTAGGATAAGGTACAGGCAACCACTTCAAGAGGCAACCCTTGTGGAAAGAGGTAACCATGTATACATATTGTTCAAAGAGCCCCAAAGAGGGATAACTTCGGGGCAATTTGCAGCGTTCTATTCCAAAGATGAGCTCATTGGCTCCGGAGTAATAGGTTAATCTGAATATTTGAAATTTGTTATTTCCTTGGTTGGTTCAAAACCAGGCCTTGGATAATTGAACAGAGGGAAAACCTGCTCTGTCTCTCCCGAGGTATAATTCCATATTGAAGCATATTCCTCTTTCTTT
>Ga0334900_1001426_pt1 | contig 25890 bp, 18 predicted proteins | sample GraSluR3_MG_2_FD_207231 | JGI IMG/M metagenome (GOLD analysis project Ga0334900, IMG submission 207231) | Sludge microbial communities from methane-producing bioreactor in Wageningen University, Netherlands - Granular Sludge_31_08-R3 | ecosystem: Engineered > Bioreactor > Anaerobic >...
ACCAGGGCCCAGGCGTATCCGAGCACCTGGTCGCTCATGCCGACCCGGGGCACGGCTTGTTGAATCGCCCGCACCTCGTCGACCGATCGAACCGGCGCCGGACGCTTTTCGACGTCTTCGGTCGCCCGGCGTGCGATTTCCCACTCCTGGGCCGCGCCGGGATAGTCGAACCGGATCTCCAGCAGGAACTGGTCGCGCTGGGCCTGGCGCAGGGGATGGCCCGCCTCGTGTTCCAGACGATTCGGCTCGAGACGGTTCTCGCCGGCCAGTACGAAAAACGGCTGGGGAAGCGCGTGCGACCGGTCTGCCAGACGCACCTCGCCGTGCTCCATCGCCTCGATGAGGGCCGCTTGGGTGCGCGGGGGCGCCAAGTTGATTTCGTCGGCCAGAACCACGTTGGCGAACAACGCCCCGGGAACGAAAGTGCGCTCGGGCCGGCCCGACGTGGGGTCGGCCGCAACGACCTCGGCGCCAACCAGGTCGCTCGGGGCCAGATCGACCGTGCACTGGATCCAGCGAAAGGTCATCTGGGTGGCTCGGGCCAGCAAGTCGAGCAACCGCTTATGGCCCACGCCGGGGACGCTTTCGGCCAGCACGTGGCCTCCGGCCAGCATGGCGACGAGCACCTGCTCGATCAGGTCGTCTTGTCCGACGATCGCCTCGGCCACCGCGCGACGAATCTGCTCGCACCAGCGCCAGCACGGCTCGAAGGCTGCCGGGTCGGCTGAGGTTTCGTCACTACCGGTCATTGCCGCGCCTCATCCAAGCAAGCCGAATTTGTGGACCGTCACCTGGCGATAGGTTTCGCCCGGGCGCAACACGGTGCTGGGGAAGTCGGGGCGATTGGGCGCGTCGGGGTAGTGCTGGGTTTCGAGGCAGAATCCGTAATGCCTGTGGCAGGGCAGGCCGGCCACGCAAAGCGACCCGTCGAAGAAGTTCGCCGTGTAGAGCTGGACGCCCGGCTGGGTGGTCCAGACCTCCATGACGCGCCCGCTGCGGGGATCGGCGACCCGCGCCGCCAGGGCGAACTCGCCCGCACGGCCCTTGTTGAGCACGTAGCAGTGGTCGTAGCCCGTGCCGACCTCGGCGATGCGCGCGCCGATCGGCGTGGGCTCGCGGAAGTCCATGGGCGTACCCTCGACGGGGGCCGGGTCGCCTCGGGGGATCAAGGTGTCGTCGACGGGCAAATAGCGGTCGGCATGGACCTGGAGCACGTGTTCGAGCACGTCGCCCGTGCCCGCGCCGGCCAGGTTCCAGTAGGCGTGGTTCGTGAGATTGACGTGGGTCGACCGATCGGTCTGGGCCACGTACTCCATGCGCAGCTCGTTGTCGCGCGTGACCGTGTAGGTGACCGCGACCGACAGCTCGCCGGGATATCCCTCGTCGCCGTCGGGGCTGACGTGCGCGAGGCGAACGCCGCAGGCGTCGTCGTCGTCGAAGGGCTCGGCCTGCCAGACGGCCTTGTCGAATCCGACTTCGCCGCCGTGCAGGTGATTGGGGCCGTTGTTCGTGGCCAGCTTGTATTCAACCCCGTCGAGCGTGAACCGGCCCCCGGCAATGCGGTTGGCGTATCGGCCCGCGATCGACCCGAGGAAGGGGTGCCCGGCCAGATAGTCGTCGAGCGAGTCGAGGTACAGGGTGACGACGGCCCGATCGCCGTCGCGGTCGGGCACCTCGACCCGGGTGAGCGTGGCCCCGTAGGTCATGACTTGGGCCCGCAGGCCGGCGCCGGCGGCCAAGGTGAACTCGTCGATCTCAATGCCTTCCGCCGTGGTGCCGAGCGATTTCCGTTCGACGGTCATATCGTGTCCTTGCCGGTTCGGTTCTGCGCGTCGCCTGCAATGGCCCCAGCGAAGGAGACCGGCCTTTCGACCTTTGCGAACGCGCGGCGCGGCCGGAGTCTCCCTCGTCCCAAATAGACTGCTCGTCGGCGCCGCTGTCAACTCGCGCCGGGATGAGGTTCTTGCGGTGGGGCGGGATCGATCTGTTGCACCGCGACGTCTTGCTTCACGCCGTCGTCGCGCGAGCAGGCGTCTCAGGCGCTCTCGGCCGTCCAAAGGTCTTCTTCGTCTTCCTCGTCGTCGAAATCTTCCTCCTCCTCGTCGTCCTCTTCGTCGTCTTCGTCTTCCCAGTCCTCTTCGTCTTCATATTCCTGATACCCGGTTTCGTCGTCGGGGGGGGCGTTGTCTTCGGTCTGGTCGGCTTGGTCGAATCGATCGTCCTCTTCGTCCTCGATCGGGTCGTGTTCGACCTCGCCCCGGGCTGCGCTGGACACGTTGCGCACCGGCGGAGTTCGGGTCGGTTCCTTGACCTCCACCTCGCGTGCCGGGCTGATTTGGATCGTGTTGGTTCGGCGCCGCGGAGTGGGGGGCGTGGCGGCGGGCGGTTTCGCGCCGCCTCGCATCTGCTCCCATTCGTCGAAGCTGAGGAGCACCTCGCGGGCCTGGGAGCCGTTGTAGGGCCCCACGAGGCCGTCCTCGGCCATGAAGTCGATCAGCCGGGCGGCCCGCCCGTATCCGATGCCCAAGGCCCGTTGCAGCAGCGAGACACTCCCGCGGCCCTCGCGCACCACCACGTCGATGGCCGCCTCGTACATCTCGTCGCGCTGGCTCAAGGCGGCGGCTTCGGGCTCGGCCTCGCCCGACTTCAGCTCGACCAGCTCTTCGACGAACTGGGGCTCGCTGGTGGCGATCGAGTCGATGACCCGGGCGATCTCGTCGTCGCTCAGGTAGGTGCCCTGGCCGCGGATGGGGGCGCTGGTGCCGGGACGCAGAAACAGCATGTCGCCGTTGCCCAGCAGTTTCTCGCCCCCCATCTCGTCGAGCACGACCCGGCTGTCGGTCCGGCTCGACACCTCGAAGCAGATGCGGGCGGGCAGGTTCGACTTGATCAGGCCCGTAATCACGTCGACCGTCGGCTTCTGCGTGGCCAGCACGAGGTGGATCCCCACGGCCCGGCTCTTCTGGGCCAGCCGAATGATGTGCCCCTCGACCTCCTTGGCCGCGGTCATCATCAGGTCGGCCATCTCGTCGGCCACAATCACGATGAAGGGCATCTGCCGTGGGATCCGCTCGCGCTCCTCGTCGTCGGGCTGGATGCGGTCCATCAGCTCCTCTTCGCCGAGCTGGTTGTAGACGGTCAAATGCCGCACGCCGGCCCGGGCCAGCAGTTGGTAGCGCTCTTCCATCTTTTCGACCGCCCAGGCCAGGATTGCCTCGGCCTTGCGCATGTCGGTGACCACCGGGTGCATCAGGTGGGGCACGTTGCGATAGGGGCTCAGCTCGACCATTTTCGGGTCGATCATCAGCATGCGCACCTCCTCGGGCCGGCGGCACATGAGGATCGACACGATGATCGAGTTCAGGCATACGCTCTTGCCCGTGCCCGTGCGACCCGCGATCAGCAGGTGGGGCAGGGCGGCCAGATCGGCCACGACGGGGAGGCCGGCCACGTCCTTGCCCAGGTAAACGGGGATGCGCATCGTTTGGGCCACGCCTTCGGCCTCTTCCATCACCTCCCGCATCCGCACCAATTGGCGCTGGGCGTTGGGGATCTCGATACCCACGGTGTTCTTGCCCGGGATGGGAGCCACGATCCGCACGCTGGGAACGCGCAGCGCGATGGCCAGGTCGTCGGCCAGCCCGGTGATCTTGCTCAACCGCAGGCCGGCCTCGAGTTCGACCTCGAACTGGGCGATGACCGGGCCCGTCTGGATCTCGACCACGCGCACGTGGAACCCGAAGTCGGCGAACGTCTTTTCGAGGATCTTGGCCTTGCGGCGCACGTCCTGCTCGTGCTCGTCGAAGCAAAACGGCTCGCTCTCGAGCAGCAGATCGATCGCGGGCAGCTCGTAGTCCGAAGCCTCGATGCCCGTGGCGGCCGCCGCGGCCTCGATCTGCTCGATCACTTCTTCCCGGCGGGTCTTTCTGGGCTTCCGGATCCGCAACAGCGACCCGAGGCCGTTGCCGCTTGAAGATTCGACAGCGCCGGAATCGTCGGCCTCGCCGTTGTCGTCGTCGTGGGTTTCGACGGCGCTTGCCGGGCTCTTCACGCGGATCGACGACTCGTCGTCTTCCTCTTCCTCCTCGACTTCTTCCTCGTCGTCTTCGTCGTCGACCGGGACGGCGGCGCGGCGCCGTTTCGGCCGTGCTTCGAGTCGGGCACGGCAGGCCGCGCCCATCGTGGCGGCCCCGCGGCCGAATGCCTTGGCGGGAAGCCAGATCATCCAGGCCAACAGCCGGAAGAGCACGTAGTCGGTCGACAGAAGCAGCCCCCCGAGAATCAGGCTGGCCACGATGATGTACGACCCCGTGCTGGCGAAGTTCATCTCGAGCAGTGCCCGGCCGGCCAGGCCCAGATAGCCTCCGGGCCCGACGACCGGGCCGGGCGAGAACTGCGGCAAGGCCATGGCGCCCAGGGCCGAAAGGCCGACCAGCGACAGTAGCCACCCGACCAGCCGCACCAGGGGATCGCCCACCGGCCGCCGGGCCAGCAGCACGGCCGCGACCACCGCCAGCGAGACGACCAGGTAATAGGCCGCCAACCCAAAGGCCGTCAAAAGCAGGCTGCCGACCAGGGCGCCCGCCCGGCCGCAGACGTTCGTGATCTCGGCCCCTTCGGGATAAACGAGGTGGGTGGGTGGATCGGCCGGGTTGTAGGTCAAAAGGCTTGCCCCCAGAAAGGCCGTCAGGGCAAGCAGGGCCACCGCCACCAGATCACGCTTCGTATTGTGCTTCTCAGGCATGGGCGCGCACGTTCCAAGGGCTCGAACCGGCCGCGGGCTCCTCCCGCAACGTCGACCGAGACGAGGATCAGCCGGGGCGCATCCGTGCCCTCAGGGACCTTCGGTCCATCGGTAAGATCGGCAGGCACGGCGCCTCGGAACCAGTCGCGGTCGCTCGGCCCGACTTCCTTATGCCGCGGTCACGACGGGGACGACCGCTGCGTCGGCTGCGACCGCTAGGGTCGCCCGTACAATCCGCAGAACCTGTCCGGCCCGAGAGCGGCCGGGCGCGCAGCGCGGGGCCTTCCCGTTCACCGCCGACGATCCGACGACGCACCCGCCGCGGTGACGACCACCATGCCCCAGGGATCGAGCCTGGGAATCGCCAGCGCCGTGCGCTCGCCGGCCGTCCGGGGCTCGAGCCGGACGGGCGGCGCGCCGGGCCGGAGAAGCTCGACTTCGAGAGCCCCTTGCCGGAAGAACCGCCGCGGCGCCAGCGTCAGCTCGAACGGGCGCGCGTCGTCGCGCCAATCGACCAGGTGAACCACCACGGGCGCGCGCAAGTCGCCCGGCACCGCGCGGGCCAGGGCGGCCACATCGATCGCGCCCGACACCGAGATCGGCGGCTCGGCCGGGTAACGCTCGTCGCGCAGGCCGGGCACCGCGAAGGCGGCGTCTTCATAGCCCTCGATGAGCCGGGCATGCGCGCGCACCAGCCCGTACAGGTCGGCGTACTGTTCGGGCTTGCCGAAGTATCGCGGCGAGTTGCTGCCCGTGTAAACGTCCCAGGGCACGATCAGGTGCCCGCCGCAGGCGTAGCAGGCGGCGATGACGCGGCGGGTCAGGGCGACTTCCGACCCGTCGGCCGCCTTCGGAACGAACGTGAACACCTGCGCCTTGCCGCGGCTTCGGGCGTCGGCGAACCTCTCGTAAAGGGTTTTCGGATCGGCGTCGCGCTCGGGAAGCTCGGCCATGCCGAACTCGAACAGGTCGTAGGGGAACTGCCAACGGCCCGCGTAGTTGTTGCTCGAGAAGACCACGTGCCGCCCGGCGTGGGCGTCGATGCGGGCGCGGGCGTGGCGGTAGAACTCCCGCACCGACTGCTCCTGGAACGCGATGAACCGCTGCTTGAGCGTTCCGCCGTCGTACTTGGCGAAGGCATCGCCCACGGGAGCGCCCTTCGCCTTCAGGTAGTCGCGATAGTCGAAGCGGCGCAGGTCGCCGATGCCCCAGGTCGACAGGTCGCCCTCCCCGGCGCGGGTTTCGAGATACCGGCGAAACCCGTCCATGCAGTGGGGGCAGAAACATCCGCCCCAGCTCACGGCGGCGCGGTTCATCGGGGGATCGTCCATCTGAAGCCCGTCGGTGCCCGCGTCCAGGGCTTTCCGGGCATAGGCGACGTACGCGTCGCGGTACTCGGGGCTGTTGGCGCAGCCCCAGTAGCTGCCCTGCCAGCCCCGCATCCACGGCGCGGTGACGCGATTCCCGTCGAGGTCGAGAATCCGCCCGCGAAGCCGCTCGTTCGTGCCGGGCGCGTCGGGCACCAGCGAGTTGATCGCCAGGTAGACCTTGCCCCCGGCTTGTTTCATGCGGTCGACAAACGACTTGTCGAGCGCGTAGATCCAGACGAAGTCGGTCGCGTGAAACGCCTCGGCGGCTTGAAACGTGTCGTGCGGGTCGTCCGCGTTTTGCGGGCGCTTCCACCGGCTCGAGAAGCAGACCGCGGCGAGTTTCGGCGCCCCGGCCGGCCGCTCGGCCACGGCGGCCACCTCGCAGAGCACCGGCCGATCGTCGGCCCGGCAGGGCGCAATGGCGCACCAACCCGCCGCCACCGCCCACGCGGCCAGGTAAGGCGCGACGCAACTCAACGGGGTGGCCGCGCATCGAGCAGCAACCGGCAGGGTCGAGGCCATCATCGTGGTTCTCCCGTCGTCAAGCAGGGTGGGTGGTCGGTGCCGAATCCCCGGCATTCTAAGCCCGCGACGCCCGCGCATTCAATAACGTGCCCGGCAACGGGCCGGGGCCTGCGCCGGACCGGTCGGCGTTTCGGTTTGCGAAGAAAACGCCACGAGCCTTGCCCACCGTGGATGGACAAGGCTCGTGGACGTGTTGCCGGATTCAAGCCATCGCTCAACGAGCGTGCACGGTTGCGGCTCGCGGGCGTGCTGGTCGGGGACGACGACGCGCGGCTGCGCGCTCGGCGACGAGACCGGTTCGGCGCCATCGCGCCCCGGCGCAAGCCGGCGCCGAGTCGCGCAGGCTACTGCTGCGACTCGAGTTCTTTGACTCGCGCGTCTTCTTCGGCAATGGCGGCTTGTGTCGCCTCGTCATCGAGGGGCGGGGGCGGCTCGGGCTTGCTTCCGCAGCCGAGCGCGAGCCACAACAGAGGCAGCACGAGAACCAGTCGCAAAAACCGCATGGGGTAACTCCTTCTTGAACAAAGCACGAACTTCATGGAATCGGCGTCCCTGGCGGTGCGGCGGCGCGCCTGCCATGGAGTGCCATCAACGCAGCCATCCGCGCGCGACGTACCCTACGGCACTTCGACGGGCTGGCCGTCCTTCGACAGCGAGAGACGGCGGAACACCTCGTCGTCGACGGTGAAGGCGATCGATCGCACCGACCCGTCCGCCAGGGCGAAGTTACAGCCTCCGGGGTGGGGTGAGCCGAAGAACGGGTGCCACTTGGTCCAACTCCGACCACCGCGATCCACGAACGCCTTGGCATCGCCGTAAGTGCCGGGTACCTGGTTATCCGGAAGAGGCGGGAGCCCGTAGACCGTGCCATCGGAAAGCCGTCCGCCTCCCCACCGGACCACGTCCTCATCCCAGCCGGCGTTGTTCCATCGCTCGTTGTCGCCGCCGTCCTCGCCGCTCACGTTGTAAGCGTCGGGGTGGAGTCCCTTTTCGCCGACCATGAGGGTGTTCGACGAGCCGTCGCGGATGTGCTCGATGCGAATCTTGTCACGATCGGTTTGGATCACCACTCCCGATATCCCGCTGTTGGTTGACGTGCGAGTACCGGACGTCGTCCGTTCCCCGGCGTTGCCGGCGTAGTCGTTGCGGTAAAAGCCACTGCCCATGGGCGTTGCGAACCGGCGGCTGGGACAGTAGTAGGTGGCAATCGCCTGCTGGGCCACCACGTTTTCCTTGGGGTTGTACACGTCGGCATCCGGCGGCTCTGGATCGTCGGAATCGCTGACGAGATCGAAAACGCTCTGCTGCTCCATGTACGGCAGGATCCAATACGCCCAATTCCACCCGTGACGTGTCGTGGATCGGCAGCAGGCATCGAGTGCGCTGGGGATGCGATGGTCGCCATCGCGCCCGCCGTTCGGCAGAACGCCATACGTGTCCTGGAAATTGTGGAAGGCCAGACCCATCTGCTTGAGGTTATTCTGGCACTGGTTTCGCCGTGCGGCCTCGCGCGCCGCCTGCACCGCCGGCAACAGCAGGGCGATCAAGATGCCAATGATGGCGATGACCACAAGTAACTCTACGAGCGTGAACCCACGCCGCGCTCCGGAGCCGGAGCGACTGCCTCGAGGTTTTGGGGCAGACATCGGAACCTCCCTAGTTGAGATGAAGCACGGAACTTGCCCGAACGCGATTGCCGCGAGCCTATCACGACATGCGGCTCATGTCAAGAATCCGCGGACAATTCGCTGCGAATGCCGATGCGGCCGGGGTCCGCACATATCGCCGACAATCCGCAGTATTCTCCAATATGTCAAATTGGGGTACGCAGTATGACTTGGGTAGGGGGGCGCGCCCGCCAAGCCGCCCGCACCGTCGACACGCGGAACGCGGCGAGTTGCGCATCGCGTCGTCCACCACCGAGGAGGGGGCCGCAACGTGCTTGCAAAGCTCGTGGGCGACGGGATAATGGCTTTCGTCTCTGGAGTGGAGTGGCGTTGCATCCTGGTGCGCGGCGACGGAGCGCGGGCATCTTGCCCGCATGAGGTGCCCGAGAAGGTCGCGATTCAGAGTCGCGCATCCGCTCTCTGCTCATCGGGAGCCGGATGCCTCGGTTTTCGTAGCGATCCTTGGGCTTCCAAGGCGACAACACCCCCACAACAGATCGTAACGTGCCCCGCAACCTCACGCCCGCGCCCGGACCGATGTCGACACCTTTCGAGCCGAAGCGTTTCGTGCGCCGCACGGCGGTCTTGCTTGCCGCGGCGTGGTGGCTCTTGGCGCACGCCGTGCCCGCGGCCGAGCCCGCCCCTGCCGAGGATCGGTTCGTGCTTTGGGATCCGGCCCGGTCGGTGCCGACCTCGGCCGAGGCGCCGTTACTCGAGGGCGTCGAGTTCGTCGTCGTGAAGCCGCGCGTGCCCGAAGTCGACGGCTACAACTGGCTGCACGGCGCGGCCGCGTGCTGGCACGGGGCGACGCTCTACGCTTCGTTCGGCCACAACCGGGGCAGCGAGAACACGGCCAGCGAGGTGGCCAACGGCCGCGCCAGCGCCGACGGCGGAAAGACCTGGGGTCCCCTGTTCGCCATCGACGACGGCGACACGGCCAATCCGGCGGTCAGCCACGGCGTGTTCCTCTCGCACCGGGGCGAGCTTTGGGCCTTTCACGGGAGCTTCTACGACCGCATGCGCAAGGTCCACGCCCGCGCGTACGTCCTCGACGAGCCAACCGGGCGGTGGGAAGCCCGGGGCGTCGTGGCCGAAAACGGGTTCTGGCCCCTGCAGGAGCCGCTCAAAATGGACGACGGCAACTGGATCATGGCCGGCATCTCCGTGGCCGGAGGCTACGGCGGCACGGACGATCCGGCCGCGGTCGCCCTCAGCCACGGCGACGACCTGACCCGATGGGACGTGATCGCCATCCCCAAGCCCGACGATCTCGAGATGTGGGGCGAATCGACCGTCATCGTCGACGGGCCCCACGTGCTCAACATCGCCCGATGGGGCCGGCCGATCGCCCTGGCGGCCGAGAGCAACGACTACGGGCGCACCTGGACCGAGATGCGCCAGAGCAACCTGCCCATGGCCGCCTCGAAGCCGTACGCCGGCGTGCTTTCCACCGGCCGTCGCTATCTTATCGGCACGACGACGGCCGACGCGGGCAACCGCCGCAGCCCCCTGACCATCGCCTTGAGCCGGCCCGGCGAGAAGGTCTTTTCGACGATCTACCGCATCCGCGACGCGGTCTGCGACGGGCCGGGCGAATCGGATCCCGGCTGCCGGCTGTCGTATCCCTACGCGGCCGAGCACGAGGGCAAGCTCTACGTGATCTACTCGAACGACGGGGCCCGCGGCGGCAACCGCAATTCGTGCGAGCTGGCGATCGTGCCGCTTCGATCTCTCGGCGACGGCCCCTGACCGCCGGCAATCCCAACCGACGCGCAACAAAGGAGGTGACCATCATGACGACCCGAATGAGCCTGCTCGTTTCGATTCTGGCGGCGGCGGCCTGGCTTGCCCCGCGCGCACGGTGCGCCGAAGGCGGGCCGACGGACGCGACGCCGCTGTTCGAGGTGCAAGACCTGTTCGAGTCGGTGCGCATCCCGAACGTCGTGGTAACGACCGACGGCACCGTGTTGGCGTTCGCCCGAAGCGGCCGCGTGGTGCGCCGCAGCGACGACGGCGGCCAGACGTGGAGCCCGATCGAGGAGGTCGGGCGCGACGCGGGCGGCAGCGCGATCGTCGACGAGAACACGGGCGACGTGCTGGTCGTCGGCATCGGCTCCTTGTGGCGAAGCCGCGACCGGGGCAAGACCTGGACCCGCGAGGAGATCGTCGTCAAGCCGAACCCGCTCGGGCACGGGGCGCCGGGCAAGGTGCCGGCGCAGACGGCCTGCTCCGAGTCGGGCATCACCCTGCGCTACGGCAAGCACAAGGGCCGGCTGCTGATGCCCGCCCGCGTCCAGCCGCCCGAGGGCAACAACGACCAGCAGTGGTGGCCCTACAACTACAATACGGCCATCTACAGCGACGACGGCGGCAAGACGTGGCAGACCAGCGCCCCGGTCCAAAGCGGCACGGGCGAGGGAACCCTGGCCGAGCTTTCCAACGGCTCGATCTACTACAATTCTCGATCCCACATGGCGGTCGACCACCGACGCCGGATCGCCTGGAGCCACGACGGCGGGCAGATGTTCGTCGACTGGAGCGTGTCGGAGCACCTCTTCGAGGTGGGCGAACCCTTCTACTTCAAGTACGGCACGAAGCCCAGCTACGGCTGCAACGCGGGCCTGGTCCGCATGCCGCTCGAGGCGACCGGCGGCAACGACGTTTTGCTGTTCAGCACGCCCGACGACCCCGGCGGCAACCGGGTGCGCATGACCGTGTGGGCGAGCTTCGACCGCGGCGAGACCTGGCCGGTCAAGCGGCTCGTCTACGGGGGCCCCAGCGCCTATTCGTCGCTGGCCGCCGGGCCCGACGGCACGATCTACCTGCTGTTCGAGCGAGGCACCAACAAGCTCTACGAGCGCGTTGCCCTGGCCCGGTTCAACCTGGCCTGGCTGACCGCGAAGCGCGACTGATCGAGGGTGCGCCACGCCGAAGCGCGGCGGTGCCGGCCGCGGCGTGCCGCGCGTTCTTGTCGGCTTCGGATTCGCGGCCGATCGGCGGTCCGTGGCGTGCTTGACGCGGGCTCGTCGGGTCTCTACAACGGGAGGCAATGATCGGGCCGCTTGTCCAAGCCCGCCCGTTGCCGGTTTTCGATTCCAACCTGACGTGGAGGTGAGTCATGCCCAACGTTTCTTCCCGCCGCAAGTTTCTCGCCACGGCCTCGGCCGGCGCCGCGCTGGCGTTCACGTCGACCAGCTACGCGCGGATCGCGGGCGCCAACGAGCGGATTTCGATCGGACTGATCGGCTGCGGAGGCCGCGGCTACAACGCCCACATGCCCGGCGTCCATGCCCACGACCAGGAGCAGAACGTCGAGTTCACGGCGGTCAGCGATCCGTGGCGGATCCGCCGCGAGCGCGCGGCGGCCCGATGCGAGGAGTGGTACGGGCGCCCGGCGCGGCAGTTCGTCTCCTATCGCGACGTGATCGACCTCGACGATGTCGACGCCGTGATGATCGCCTCGTGCGACCACCACCACGCGGTGCATCTCGAAGCGGCCGCCCAGGCCAAGAAGGACGCCTATTGCGAAAAGCCGCTGGCCATGGACATGGCGTCGCTCAAGCGGTGCTGCGACGCGGTCAAAGCCAGCGGCATCGTGGTGCAGATGGGCACGCAGGTGCGCAGCTACGCCACGAGCACCGGGTGCCGCGAGCTGTTCGCCACGGGAGCGGTCGGCAAGGTGTCGCGCATCGAACAGTGCCGCAACAGCACCCGGCCCTACTGGTACTCGTGGATGCAGCGGGCCGAGGAGATCAACGAGGCCGACGTCGACTGGAAGGAATTCCTCATGGATCGGCCCATGCGGCCTTTCGACGGCAAGCTGCTCACCGGCTGGTACGGGTACCGCGAGTTCTCCGACGGTCCGATCGCCAACCTGGGCTGCCACTTCATCGACCTGTACAACTACATCGTGGGGACGACGCTGCCGCTGAGCTGCGTGGCCCAGGGAGGCACGTTCACCTGGAAGGACGAGTACGGCTTCACCTGCCCCGATCACGCCCAGGCCACGTGGATCTACCCCGAGGGTTTTCTCGTGAGCTACTCGACCAACTTCGGCAACGGGAGCGGCAGCGTGCTGAAGATCTACGGCGAGCAGGGGGTGATCGATCTGACGAACTGGCGCAAGCCGGTGTACTCCCGCGCCGGCGCGATCAAGCCCAGCGAGCTGCCCAAGGAAGAAACGCCCGTCGCGCCCGTCGAGACGCCCGACCACTTCCTCGACTGGCTCCAGTGCCTGCGCACGCGCGGGACGTGCAACGCGCCGATCGAGGCGGGCTACGACCACTGCGTGCCCGCCCTGATGGCCATGCAAGCCTTCGACACGGGCCGGCGGCAGATCTACGATCCCGAGAAGCGCGAGATTCGCGCAGGCTGAGGCGCGCGCGTCACGTCGGGTCCAAAGCGCGGTCCGAGTGTTCGGCGCCGCTGCGGCTCGCCGCGCGCAGGTTGTGAGGTGGTGGACCGATGGAGGGACGGAGTGCTGGAATAATGGAATTCGGATCGGATGGGGGCCATCACACCATCATTCCATCACTTCCAGCGTTCCCTCATGGCGTTTCTTTTTGGTTGCGGCCACGGGCCGCGCTATGGTGATCGGCACGTTGGAAACGCGGCCCGCGTCAGGGCGGGTCGTATCCGCCCGGGTGCCAGGGGTGGCAGCGGCCGATGCGCAGGATGCCGCGCCACGCTCCCCGGATCGCCCCGTACTTGCGAACCGCCTCGATGAAATAGGCGCTGCACGTCGGCTGGAAGCGGCAATGGCGGCCGAGCAGCGGGCTGAGCGTCCATTGATACACCCGCACCAAGGCAATCAGCCCCAAGGCGGGCAGGCCCGCCAGGGCGGCGGCGATCCGCGAGAGGCGTTTCATCGCGAGCGCTCCAGGCGCGAGGCCACGCGCTTCGCCAGCCGGGGCAGGCTGCGCGCCAGGTCCGCCAGGGCCGGCTCGGCGCCCGGTCGGGGGATGACGATCAGGTCGACTCCGTCGGGCAATTGGCGCCGGGTGAGACGAAACGCCTCGCGGATCAGGCGCTTCCAGCGGTTCCGCCGGACCGCGCCGCCCACCTTGCGTGACACGGCCAGCCCGAGTCGCGGGTGGCGCAGCCCGTTGCGGCGCCCGAAGACGACCAGCCACCCGTCGCCGGCCGAGACGCGACCCGCGTAGGCTTGCTGGAACTCGCTCCGGCGGCGCACGTGGTGCTCGGGGCGGAATCGGTGGTCGTCCATCGAGCCTCTACCATCGCAGGGTCGCGCGGGGGTCGTCGGGGTAATTGCGATCGAGCCGGGCGATCGCCTCGCGCGTGGCCTGGTCGATCTCCTGGGGCAGCACGATCTCGATCTGGGCGAGCAGGTCGCCGGGGCCGTCCTTGGCGGCCACGCCGTGGCCGCGGACGCGGAGCTTCGTCCCGCTCGAAGTGCCCGGCGGCACCTTCAGCGACACCGTGCCCCGGGGCGTGGGGATGTCGATCTTCGCCCCGAGGACGGCCTCGGGCAGGGTCACCGGCACGCTGAGGTGCAACTGGTTGCCGCGGCGCTGGAAACAGGGGTGCGGGGCCACGCGCACCGTGAGCAAGACGTCACCCGGTGTCCCCCCGTCGGGGCCCGGCTCGCCCTGGCCGCGCAGCCGGATCTTCTTGCCGTCCTCGATGCCCGCGGGAATCTTCACCGCCAGCGACTCGGTTTTTCCGGACGGGCGCTGGACGTCGAGTCGCACTTCGCCCCCATTGACGGCCGTGGCGAAGGGGATTTGGATCTCGTGGCGCACATCGTTGCCGCGGCGCGGGGGGCGGGTCCGCTTGGAGCGCGGCCCGGCGCCCGCCCGCCGAAACTGACTGAAGATGTCGGAGAATCGGCCGCCGGCCCCGCCCTCGAACTGCTCGCCGAACAGATCGCCCAGGTCGACGTCGAACCCGAACGGTCCGGCGGACCCGGGTCCCCAGGGCCCAGCGCCGCGCGGACCGCCCGCCCCGCCCGCCCCGCTCGTCTCGAAGGCGCTGCCGTATCGGTCGTACATCTCCCTCTTCTGAGGGTTGTTCAGCACGTCGAAAGCGGCCTGGACCTCTTGGAACTTCTTCTTGGCCGTCTTGTCGTTGGGGTTCTTGTCGGGGTGGTATTTGCGCGCGAGCTCGCGGTACGCCTTCTGGATTTCGGCCTGGGAGGCGTTCCGGGGTACGCCCAGAGTCTCGTAATAGTCTTTTGCCATCTTGTCGACCTCGATGCTCCGCCGGGGGCTGCCGGAACCCGGCACCACTACGTATTTTAGCGCCTGCTTCGCCCGATCAGCAAGCGGGGCGGTTCGGTTGGGCCCAACGAGGGGGGCGAGACTCGTTCGGGGGACCGAATGCTACACTTTTCCAGCCCCCAACGCCGCCATCGAAGGAACCGGCCATGCCGCCACGCACCCGCACGCCGCTCCGAGACGTCCCGCGCGGTTGGTTTGCGCCGATCGGGCTGGCCCTGCTGCTGGTGCTTCCTGGTCGAACGGTCGGGGCCGCCAGCGGCCAGCTCAAGCTGACCGTGGTCGATCGGGCGAGCGGCCGGCCCATCCCCTGCCGCATGCACCTGCGAAACGCCCGGGGCCGGGCCCGCAAGCCCGACGGCGTGCCCTTCTGGGAAGACCATTTCGTGTTCCCCGGCGAGATCGTCTTGACGCTCCCCCTGGGCGAGTACACCTTCGAGCTCGAACGCGGACCCGAGTACGTCGAGCGGAGCGGGCGGTTCGTGATCAACCGCTTTGCCGACGACGCCAAGGAGGTCGATCTGCTGCGCTTCGTCGACATGTCGTCGCACGGATGGTGGTCGGGCGACCTGGACGTGCGCCGCCCGATCCGCGACGTCGAGTTGCTCATGCGGGCCGAGGACCTCCACGTCGTGCCCCTGGTGACCTGGTGGAACGACCAGCGCGCTTGGACGCCCAAGTCGCGGCCCGAAAACCCGCTCGTGCGGTTCGACGACGATCGCATTTGCCATCTTATGGGAGGCGGCTGCAATCGCCCCGGCGCCGAGCTTCTGCTGCTGAACCTGCCGGGGCCGCTGCCGATCGGCGAGGCCGGCGCCGAATACCCGCCGCCCGGCGTGCTCGTCGAACAGGCCCGGGCGCAGAGCCAGACGGCCTGGGTCGACCTGACCAAGCCGTTCTGGTGGGATCTGCCGGCCCTGGCGGCCCACGGCCAGATCGACTCGATCGAGGTCGCCCACAGCTTCCTGGGACGCGACCGGGTGATCGACGGCGAGGAGGGCGGAAGACCTCGCGACAGGGCCATGTATCCCGGCGTCCACGGCAACGCCCGATGGTCGCAGGATATCTACTTTCACCTGCTCAACTGCGGCCTGCGCATTCCGCCCTCGGCGGGGAGCGGATCGGGCGTGGGCGCGAATCCCGCTGGCTACAACCGCCTCTACGTGTACGTCGATGGAGAGCTGACCTATGAGAAGTGGTGGGAGAGCCTGCGGGCCGGCCGGGTCGTGGTCACCAACGGCCCCCTGATGCGCCCCAGCGTGCGCGGCGAGCCCCCCGGCTGCGTCTTCTACGGCGATCCGGGACAAACCCAGGAGTTCGAAGTCGGCCTGACCCTTTCCACGCGCCGACCGATCAGCTATCTGGAATTGATCAAGAACGGCCGGGTCGAACGGTCCGTGCGGTTCGACGAGTATGCCGACAGCGGCCGGCTGCCCAAGCTCACGTTCGACGAGAGCGGGTGGTTCGTGGTTCGCGCGGTGACCGAGTTGGGCCAGACGTACCGCTTCGCCATGACCGGCCCCTACTACGTGCAGATCGGCCGCCAGCCGCGCATCAGCAGGAAATCGGCCCAGTTCTTTCTCGACTGGGTTTACGAACGGGCCCGGCAGATCAAGCTCGCCGATCCCGAGCAACAGCGAGCCGTCATCGACTACCACCGAGCGGCGCGCGACTTCTGGCAGCGGCGGGTCGAAGAGGCCAATGCCGAGTAAGGCCCGCGGGGCGACCGACGATCGTCGTCCCCCGTTTGCCTCGCGCACGTCGGGCGGCTATCCTGAACCGGCGACGTTGGCAATCGGGCGTTGTCGATCGGCGACGGAGATACGGCGATGCATCGCTCCTGGGCGCTCACGCGGCGACGGTTTCTTCGCGATTCGGCTTTGGCGGCCGGCGTGGCGGCAGCCCGGTCGGCCGAGGCCGGAGAGGCCGAGGCGGGCTTGCCCTGGCTCGTGGGAACCGGCCGGGCCGACCTCACGCCGCCCTTGGAGGTCGGCATCCTCATGTCGACGGGCCGGCGGCTATGGCAGCCCTTCGAGGGCGTTCGCCTGCCGTTGGAAGCCCGCGTCCTGGTCGTCGAACGGGCCGGGCGAAGGGCGGCCGTCGCGTCGCTCGATCTGCTCGGCCTGGGCGACGAGGCGGTCGGAGGGATCGGGCGATTCAAGCAGCACGTGGCGGCCGCGGCCGGCGACGACTTCGTGCCCGACGACCTCGTCCTGTGCTCGACCCACACGCATTCGGCCCCGGCGTCGCTGGGATGCACCGACCTGATCCACACCGAGCCGTTCCGGCGATGGGTCGGCGTGGTGGCCCGGCAAATCGGCTCGGCCCTCCGCGAGGCGGCGGACCGATTGCAGCCGTGCCGACTGGCGGCGGCCACCGCAGCGGCGCCGGGGCACACGGTCAACCGGCGGATCAAGACGACTCAGGGCATCCGGCCGTATCGCACGACCATGCCGGCGGAGACCGTCATCGGGCCCGAGGGCCCTACCGACGCGTCGGTAAGCGTGGCGGCGTTCGTATCGGGCTCGGGCCGGCCCCTGGCCCTGGTGGTCAACGCCTCGTGTCACCCGGTCCACGAGATGTGCATTCCCCAGGTCTCGCCCGACTTTCCCGGCGAACTATGCCGGGAACTCGATCGCCGGCATCCGGGCTGCACGGCCGTTTTCTGGAACGGGGCGGCGGGCAACCTGAATCCGCCGCGAGTCTCGGGCGGAGCCGGCGACGCGCGGGAGCACGGCTTGGTGCTCGCCGACGCGGTCGACGAGGCCCTGGGCCGGCTGCGCCCGATCGAGGGCGACCGGTTGGCGCTGCGCTGGCAGCCGGTCGAGATGCCCGCCCGGGACCCGAAGGGCCAGGCGCTGGCCGCGCCGCTGCGCACGCGAATCGGCGCGCTGCGTCTGGGCGGCGCCGCCTTCTGCTTTCTGCCCGGCGAGGCTTTCATCGAGACGTCGCTGGCCATCCGCGACGCGTCGCCCTGGCAGTTCACCGCGGTGGTCGGATACGCGGAGGAGTGGATCGGCTACGTGGCCACCGACCGGGCCTTCGACAACGGGGGCTACGAGACGAATCCGGGGAGCTGGTCGAAGGTGCAGCGGGGGAGCGAAGGCATCTTCCGCCGCCAGGCCCTGCGCGCCGTCGCGTCGTTGACGGAGGTGTAGGGTCACGAAGACTCGCGCTGCGCGACCAACGCCGGCTCGAACATCCCATTTCACGTGATCGAGACGTTTTCAGCGGCGGATTGCCGCACCCATGTACGGGGAGTACACTGTCGTCTCACGTTCGAGGTTTTCCCGGCAGTCTTCGCCGACGGAACACGCCGTCGTCGTCCGGCTCGCGGAGGCTGTTTTTGTGCGCGGAGGTTCGACACCATGAAGACCGACGTACGTTTCACGATGGCCGTTGTGCTGGCCGTCCTGGCGGTGGGCCCGCGTTGCGGGAGCCTTTCGGCGGCGGAGCCAGGCGCGGCCCAGGGCGCGTTTCGGGCCGGCGCCGCGGAGGTCGACATCTCGCCGACCGAGTTTCCGGCCGTGGTAAGCGGAGGGTTTCTCGAGCGGACCGCCGACGGACTGCTCGACCCGCTCCACGCCCGGGCCCTCGTGCTCGACGACGGCACGACCCGCCTGGCGATCGTTGTCGTCGATACGCTGCTGATGCCGCGCGACCTGATCGACCGGGCCAAGGCGATGGCCCACCAGGCGACGGGCATCCCCACCGACCGCATGCTCGTGGCGGCCACGCACACCCATTCGGCTCCTTCGGTGGTCGGGGCGTTGGGCACGGGCGTCGACGAGCGGTACGCCCCGCGCCTGCCCGGCTGGATCGCCGAGGCGATTGGCAGGGCGGCCGCGAACCTGGCGCCCGCCCAGGTCGGCTGGGCCGTCGTCGACGATTTCGAGCATACGAACTGCCGCCGCTGGATTTGCCGTCCCGACCGCATCGGCACCGATCCGTTCGGCGGGCAGACGGTTCGCGCGATGATGCACCCGGGATACCAGAATCCCAACTACGTGGGCCCGGCGGGGCCGAAGGACCCGGGCCTGTCGGTCCTGGCGGTTCGTTCGCCCGACGGCCGGCCGATCGCGCTTCTGGCGAACTACTCGATGCACTACTACGGCGCGGGGGCCGTGTCGGCCGACTATTACGGCCGGTTTTGCGCCGCCATCGCCGAGCGTGTCGGGCCGCAACGGCCGCCCTTCGTGGCCATGATGTCGCAGGGCACGAGCGGCGACCTGCACTGGATGGACTATAGCCGGCCGGCCGATCCCCCGGGCATCGACCGATACGCCCAAGAAGTGGCCGACGTGGCATTCGCCGCGTACCAGACGATCGAGTATCGCGACTGGGTTGCGTTGGCCATGGCCGAGACGACGCTCACCCTGTCGCGTCGGGTGCCCGACGCAGAGCGCCTGGCCTGGGCACGGGCGATCATCGCCAAGATGGAAGGCCCCAAGCCGAAAGACCGGCCGGAGGTTTACGCCCTGGAGCAGGTGATTCTGCACGAGGAGCCGGTCCGTGCGTTGAAGCTCCAGGCGGTACGCGTGGGCGAGTTGGGCATGGCGGCCATGCCGTGCGAGGTCTACGGCATCACGGGATTGAAGATCAAGGCCCAAAGCCCCTTGCAGCCGACGTTCAACTTCGAGCTGGCCAACGGGGCCGAGGGCTACATCCCCCCGCCCGAACAGCACGTGCTGGGCGGCTACACGACCTGGCCGGCGCGCTCGGCCGGATTGGAGGTCGAAGCCGAGCCCAAGATCGTCGAGGCCGTGCTGGGGCTGCTCGAGCGGGTTTCGGGCAAGCCTCGCCGACCGCCCGTCGATCCCCAAGGCGAGTATGCCAAGGCCGTCCTGGCGTCGAAGCCGATCGCCTACTGGCGTCTGAGCGAGTTTGCCGGGCGCCGGGCCGCCGACGTCTCGGGGCGCGGCCGCCATGCAACCTATGAAGACGGCGTGGCCTTTTATCTCGAAGGGCCCGAGTCGGACGGATTCTGCGGGCCGGGGCACGTCAACCGGGCCGCCCATTTCGCGGGCGGGCGCCTGCGCGCGACGCTCGAGGGGCTCGGCGACCGGTACAGCGTCGAGATGTGGTTCTGGAACGGCATGCCCGCCGACGCCCGGGCCGTGACCGGCTACCTGTTTTCGCGGGGCGTCGACGGCGTGCGGGGCGCGCCGGGCGACCACCTGGGGATCGGCGGCACCCACGAGCGGACCGACGCGGCGGGCAGACTGTTCTTCTACAACGGCGACGCGCTCGAGCAGGTCGTCGTGGGCGGCACCGAGATCGCCCCGAGGACGTGGAACCACGTCGTGCTGGTCCGCGACGCCGACCGCGTCACCGCGTACTTGAACGGCCGGACCGAGCCCGAGCTTGCGGGACGGGCCGCCGTGGGGCACCCGCCGAGGGTCGTGCAGGTGTTCGCGGGCGGGCGCAGCGACAACCTGTTCCACTTCGAGGGGAAGATCGACGAAGTGGCCGTGTACGACCGGGCGCTTTCGCCGGACGAGGCGGCCGCCCACTACGCGGCCGCCTCGCAGTGACCCGAGTCGCCGCCGCGCGGCGACGCTACTTGGCGTGCGCCACCATGGTGTGCTGAAGGTAGTCGAGGGTGATCGCCAGGGCCTCGTCGAGGTAGAAGTTCCGCTCGATGCCGTTGTCGGGAGTCTCTTCCGACTCCTCGAGGGCTTCCTTCTCTTCTTTTTCGGCGTCGAGCAGTTTCATCTCGGCGAGGAACCTCTCTTCGTGGAGCGGGACCGTCTTCCGTTCCTTGCGTTCGAGGTAGCGGTCGATCTTCTCGAGTTCCTTCTGAAAGCCCTCCGACTGCTTGCGCCGCTGGCTCGAAAGGTAGCTGAGCCGGTCGCGGAGGGCGTCGTCGACGTAGTTCAGCTTGTCGAATTGCAGGGGGCGCACCCTGTCGAACGGGATGGGGTAGTCCAGGTCGGACTCGGCCACGTCGAGATGCGTCGTCAGCGAGGGGAGTTCGACGTCGGCCAGCACGCCGCGGTTCTGGGTGCTGTCGCCGCTGGGACGGTAGAACTGCTGCATCGTGATCTTCAGGGCGCCCCAGTTGCTGCTCGTGCTGGGCAAATCGAGCAACTGCTGCCCGATATCGGTCAGGCTCTGCACGGTTCCCTTGCCGTGGGTGGCGCGATCGCCGACGATCAGGCCGCGCTGGTAGTCCTGGATCGCGCCGGCCAGAATCTCGCTGGCGCTGGCGCTGAGCTTGCTGATGAGCACCACGAGCGGGCCCTGCCACACCGCGGTTCCGTCGGGATCGTTGTAGGGGCGCACCCTGCCGTCGGCGTCCTTCACCTGGACGATGGGGCCCTCTTCGATGAACAGCCCGGTCAGGCTGATCGCTTCCTGCAGCGACCCCCCCCCGTTCTCCCGCAGATCGAGAATCACCGCGTCGACGCCCTGCTCGTTGAACCGTTCGAGAATGCGCCGCACGTCGCGCGTGGTGCTCTTGAATTCGGGCACGCCGCGGCGGGCGCCCGACATGTCCATGTAGAAGCTCGGCAGCGCGATGACCCCGAGCTTGTACGGCTGCCCGTCGGGCTTGCGCCCCTCTTCGAAGACCTCGGCGCGGGCCTCGCTGTCCTTGAGCTCGATCTTGTCGCGGACGATCCGGATCAACTTCCGGTCGGGGCTGCCCTTCGAGAGCACTTCGAGCCGCACGGTCGTGCCCCGCTTGCCGCGGATCCGGTCGACCACGTCGCGGAGCTTCATGTTCACCACGTCTTCGATCTCGCCGTCCTCGCCCTGGCCGACGCCCACGATGACGTCTTCGACCTTGAGCCGGCCGTCTCGGTCGGCGGCTCCGCCGGGTATGATCTTCTTGACCACCGTCTCCCCGTCTTCCGACGACAAAGCCGCCCCGATTCCCTCCAACTCGAGCCGCATGGCGATCTCGAAATTGTCGAGCGTGTTCGGCGACATGTACGTGGTGTGCGGATCGAACGCCGACGTCAGCGACGTCAAGTACATCTCGAGCAATTCGTCGTTGTCGGTCTGGTGCAGCCGGCGGAACAGGCTCCGGTAACGCTTCCGCAGCCTTTCGACGGCCTCTTCGCCTTCCGTGTCGTCCGCCTTGAGGACCAGCAGGTCGTGCTTGATTCGTTTCCGCCATTTGTCGCGAGCCTCGGCCGGGTCCTTGGCGTACTCGGCCAGATCGCGGTCGCGGATCATCTCCTCGTCGACCGTGAAATCGTGCTCCGTCGCCAGCAACTCCTCGACCCACGCGGCCCGCTCGTCGACGCGCTCCAGCAGCGTCTTGAACACCGCGTGCGCGAATTCCAGGTATCCCTCGCCAAGCCGCTTGGCCAGGTCGTCGAGCTGGGTCTCCAAAGCGTTGAACTTGTCGATGTCGGACTGGTAGAAGTAGAGCTTCCACGGGTCTAATGCCCTGAGAAACGTCTTCAGGCTCCGGCGCGAGATCTCGTCATCCAGGGCGCGTTTCGTAAGATGGTCGCGCTGCAGCAGGCCCGCCACCGTCCAGGCGATGCGACGCTCCGTCGAAGTCGGCGGCTCGGGATCGCACAACGCCGGCGGGCAAATCGCCGCCAACGACACGAGAATCGCCACCAGCGCGGTCAGCCGGAAACGTCGTCCCAATCCAATCAAAAGAGTCATCCAATATCCCTCAAACAGGCTGGGGGTTCGTTCCAGAAAGCGCAACCTCTTTGGCTGCTCTATCTTCGTTCAGGGCCGTTGGTATCGTAATCGGATTCTTCGCACCGGGCAAGGTCACAAGTCCATCTGATAAGGGGGCACCGATGGAAGCCACTCGATGGGGATGACGCTGCCGAAATGGGCGCGCGCCGCTACGCATGGCCCTTTCTCTCCTAGTTCGGTTTACGCTGCCATCTGTCACCGAGTTCAATTCGCGGCGCGGCGGGCGCGCCAAGTATCGTCTTGCCGCCTGCTTGACTTCGGGGCAAACGTCACGCCGACCCGCAGGTTTTTCGCCGCGATGGCCGCGTGTCGGCACGAGGCCCGGCAACCTTGCGCCCCGCCTGGAATCATGACAATTCGAATTGTCAAAAATCGGCACGGCGCGCGCCCGGCTCGAAGAATTCGAGCGGTCGAGCGACTCTCCCAAGTGTCCCGTCAACCGGCTTTCGTCCAGGGCGCCGCCCACGTTTTCGGAATCGACGCGAGCCTTCGAGACCGCCGGCCGCCCGCGCTGCGACCGCCTTCGTAGGACGCATCGCCAATGCGTCTTACAAACACATGGGACGGATTGCCAATGCGCTCGGTTTGGCTGCGGCCGAAGGTCCGATTCGTTGGCTCGAACAGGACGGTGCATTCTGGATCGGAAGAATGACCAATCGGCGAAGCTTGACTTCCCAATGGGGCTTTCAACAATTCACGCAAATCGAGTTCGACCATCCGGCCCTTCGGGGCCATCCCCCACCGAGGAGACGCTGAATGAGACGAAGCGTGATGCTTGGCATTTTGCTGGTGCTGGTCGTCGCGATCGTCGGGCTGACGGTTGCTACCGAAAGACCGCAACAGTCGAGTTCCGGAGACGCAACGCCCGCTGCCGGGTGTCCCGGCGGCGGTTGCCCGTTCGCCAAGGCATCCTCGGCCAAGGGCGGCGAGTGCGCCCCGGCTCCGTCGCGTTGTTCCACGGCCCGAGCTTCTTGCGGCGCCGGCGAGAAGGCCAAGGCGTGTTGTCCTTCGGATTGCCCGTTGGCCGACGCCGAGGGTTGTGCTTCGTCGCCATGCGGCTTTGAACGGGCGGCTTGCGCGTGTCCGGCTTCTGGTGCGATCGTCGCGGCAGATGAGGACCAGGCTGCTCCCCCCCTGCATCAGGACGAGCCGACCGATGTCGTAACCCAGGGAAGCCAAGAGACGGATGCCGACGCCGGCGTGTCCGGCGACGAGTAGCCGCGCAACCCGTCGCAGCCGGGTTGCGCAGACCGAACCATCGATCCCCCTCCCGGTAGTGGCCGCGTTCCCGAATGGATACTCGGGGCGCGGCCTTGCTCGTTCTTGGTGCGCCAGGGACGCCGCGTTGTGGGGCGACTATTTCGACTGCCCCGAAACGGGTATACTGGGCACGGCGCGCCGGTTCTTCCGCATCGGGGCGGGAAGCCGTCTTTTCTTGCACACCTCGGCCGGGAGGGTCGTCATGCGTTCTCTGCTGCAGCACGTTCTCGTCCTGTTGGCCCGTGTCTGCTTGAGTCTGTTCTTCCTGTGGAACGGCGTCGACGTGATCACGAACTGGCAGATCAAGAGCAAGGCCCTGGCCGAGCAGGAGATCCGCTTCGCCGCGGCGCTGTTGGCCCTCGAGGCGATTTGCCTGATCGTCGGGGGGCTCCTGTTGATCGTCGGTTTCTACGGACGGCTGGGGGCGGGGCTTCTGATCGTCTTCCTGGTCCTCGACACGGCCCTGCTGCGGAGCGGTCGGCTGGCCGCCTTCGATTTCTCGGAGATCATCTCCCATGCCGACGACATCACGCATTTCCTGCAGAACCTGGCCCTGCTGGGCGGCCTGCTCATGGTGCTCGGCTTCGGCTCCGGGGGATTCAGCATCGACCTGGTAGCGCGGCGGCGAAAGAACAAGCCGGCACCGGAGCCCACCTGATGGCAGGCGAACTGCCAAGCCGGCGGAGGCTGGTCGTGCTGGCGGTGGCCGTGGAAGGCGGCCTGGGCCTCCTGGCGCTGGGCCTGGGCGCATGGCTCGGCGTCCCTCCGCTGGCCTCGCTGCACTGGACCGCGACCGGCGTTGGATGGGGTCTGGCCGGCAGCCTGCCCATGCTCGTGCTGATTGCGGCGACCCCCCGGCTTCGCCTCTGGCCCTTTCCCGAGATTCACCGCGTCATCGACGAGCTGCTCGTGCCGTTGTTCCGCGACTGCGGCCTGATCGACCTGGCAGTGATTGCGGGTCTGGCAGGCTTGGGGGAAGAAATGCTGTTTCGCGGCGTGGCTCAACCGGCCGTGGCCCAGTGGGTCGGTGGGCCCTGGGCCCCGTGGATCGGCCTGGCCGCCGCCGCGTTGCTTTTCGGACTGGCCCACCCCATCACGTTCGGCTACGTCGTGCTCGCCGCCGCCATGGGCCTCTACCTGGGTTGGCTGCTGATCGCGACGGACAACTTGCTCGTGCCCGTCTTGGCCCACGGGCTTTACGACTTCATCGCGTTGGTCTGGCTGGTGAAGGCCAGGCCCTCCCCGGTCGGGTGGATTGACAAGGCCAACGGCGACGGCCCCCGCGAGCCGGTCGATCCTGCCGATTCGCCTTGACGGATCGAGTCGACGCGGTCACGGCTCGATCCGGTACGCTTGGCCTTCGAGGCTCACGAGCACGGGATCGTCGAAGACCATGTACTGGGTGAGCTTGCGCCCGTGCTGCCGGGCCAAGTTGAAATACTCGTCGCCGAACTGCTTGACGCGCACGGCGTTTTTCTCCTGCGCTTCGGTGACCGTCGCGTCGATCCACTGATTGCCGCGGCGGTAGAAGGCGCGGTTGCCCACGTGGCGGACCGTCTCGACGGCGTCTTGATACTCCCGGGCCGATTCGGCCAGTTCGGCGGGCATCGCGGCCTCATCGGCCGCCGTGCCAAGGCCCCAGGCCTGCCCGGCGCGCCGGCCGCCGAATCCGGGCGCCGCTTCCGCCTCGGCCATGCCTCCCATCATGCCGGGCATGGCGGGCATGGCTGCGGCCGGGGCATACTGCTGGGCCCGCTGCAGCGTCCCTCTTCCCGCCCGCTGGTGGAACGCGCCGCTCCCCGACGCCTGGTCCAGGGCCAGCAATCGTCGCTCGGCCTGCCGGGCGTTCGACGCCACGTCGCCAAGCCGGGTGTTCTCGTCGGCCAGAAACGACGTGTACGGCGTGAGGATCGCGTGCCGCGTGGCCAGCTCGATCAGCTCGTTGACCAGCTCGTCGTTCTTGCCCTTCAGGTCGATCTCGTCGAGGATCTCGCCCACCCGGCGGATCGCCCAGAGCTTCTCGATGAAGCCGAACGTTTCGTCGCCGCTCTTCTCGACCAGCGTGGCGGGGAAGTCGATCGTCTGCTCGCTGCCTCCCACCGACCCCCGGATGACGACCTTGGCCGGCCCCGACTTCTTGTAGCGGCCCACCATGACCAACTGCTCGCCGGCGAACAGGTCGAACAATCCCTTCGGGTAGACGCGGCTCATGGGCTTGCCCTCCTCGGTGCGGATCTCGTCGAAGACGAAGTCGAGCGACACGTCGGTCATCACGGGGGCCTCGATGCGCCGGTAAAGGCGGCTGACGCGGTCTTCGATGTCTTCCTCGGGGCGCACGTACTCGCTCTGGCCGTGGTTGGCCCGCACCAGCTTCTCCAGCAGCCGGCTGTTGACGTCGTAGCCCACGCCGAAGCTGAAGA
>Ga0334900_1001427_pt1 | contig 25862 bp, 19 predicted proteins | sample GraSluR3_MG_2_FD_207231 | JGI IMG/M metagenome (GOLD analysis project Ga0334900, IMG submission 207231) | Sludge microbial communities from methane-producing bioreactor in Wageningen University, Netherlands - Granular Sludge_31_08-R3 | ecosystem: Engineered > Bioreactor > Anaerobic >...
TGACCCCGTTGGCGGTACAGTAGATCGGCACATCCGGGATCTTTGCCATCAGATCCGGCAGGGCGCCGCTGTGGTCAACCTCGGCGTGATTCGCGATGACATAATCGATCTTGTTCAGATCGACCACCTTTTCCAGGTTGGCCACGTACTCCTTTGCAAAGGGAGACCAGACCGTATCGATCAGTGCGGTCTTCTCTTCCTGAACAAGATAGGAGTTGTAGGAACTCCCGCGATGGGTCGAATACTCATCGCCGTGAAATCTGGTCAGCTCCCAGTCAATCTTTCCCACCCAGGTAATGTTGTTCTTGATATTCCGTTCCATATCTCCTCCTTTTTACGGTCGCCATCGGACGAAACCGTCCTCCGGCTCCGCTCAGCTTCGTCCAGGGCCGGCAAAGCCGTCCCTTCACTCTTTTACGGTCGCCATCGGACGAAACCGTCCTCCTGCTACAGGTACAAGTATACGGTACAATCCAGACAAAGTAGGTAACATTTGTTACCAAGGGGAGCTCTACAGGATTATTCCTGGTCATCCACCCGGTTCATCATGCGGCCGTCCATGCTGCGGTAGATAATGCTGCGGGGAAAAAGCTTGTGAATCAGGTACAGAAAACGGTAAAAAAGACCCGGCACGACTATTACGGGGGGTTTATGGCGATCCAGTGCCTTGAGGGACGCTTTAACCAGCTGCTGCGGTTCCATCCAGCGGAAGATACCTGAACTTTTCCGGTTGAAATCCTTTCCCAGGCCAAGACGCTCGTGAAATTCGGTGCGGATAAATCCGGGACAGAGGGCCTGCACGCGGATGCCGGTACCGGAATGCTCAAGCTGCAGGGCTTCGGAAAAGCGGGTCAAAAAGGCCTTGGTACCGCTGTACAGGGCGTCCAGGGGGGCGGGAAAAAAGCTTGCCAGGGAAGAAACGTTTATGATGGTCCCCTCCCCCTCCTCCCGCATTGCAGGGAGTACGGCATGACACAGGCGAACCACTGCCTCGACATGCACTTTTATCATCCGCAGCTGGTTCTCATAGGCATCCACGCTGAAAGCCCTGGGGCTGCCGAAGCCGGCGTTGTTTACAAGCACCGAAATCCGTCGTGCCGCTATATTACCGGCAAAAAGTTCAAGTTCTTCCGAGTCGGAGAGATCAAAGATGGCTGTTTCCACCTCGATACTCCATCGTTCCCGAAGTTCCGCTGAAAAAGTATCCAGAACACCGGTACGTCTTCCTGTAAGAATCAGGTTGTAGCCGCGGCGGGCATATTCTTCTGCAAAGGCACGGCCTATTCCGGAACTCGCTCCGGTAACAACTGCAATCTGTTTTTCCATGGGAATCAGTATACGCCTCAAAGGGAAGAATGAAAACCGGAAACCAGGTTGATACCATTGAACAGACTTCAGCTTCCGGTATAGATTAGATATGCACTAATCTATTTACCCGGCCGAAAGGGGGTTTTCATGGTCACCGCGGAGAAACTTTTTACCCGGCTCCAGCAGGTCAGATTCTCGAGCATCAGGGACGAGGACCTGAAACAGCACATAGAAAAATCAATGCCCGTCATAGAAGAGATCGAGAGGCTCAAGAGAGAGAAAAACGCGGTAATCCTGGCCCACTCCTATGTGACCCCGGACATTATCTACTCCGTATCGGACTACTCCGGGGACTCCTACGAGCTGTCGAAGAATGCCCTGGAGGCGGAGGCGGACCTGATTGTCTTTGCGGCGGTCCGCTTTATGGGAGAAACCGCCAAAATCCTGAGTCCCCATAAAGAGGTGTTGATTCCGGGGACCGATCCCGCCTGCTCCCTGGCGGACAGCATTAGCGCATCCGACGTACGCACACTTAAAACGGAATTCCCGGACTACGCCTTTATCTGCTACATCAACACCACCGCGGCGGTAAAGGCGGAATGCGACGTCAGCGTTACCAGCTCGAACGTCTACAAGATCATCGAGAACTACCCGTCGGACAAGATCTACTTTCTGCCGGACAGACTGATGGGCATGAACATCATCGACGAGATGCAGCGCCGGGGGGTCAAAAAGGATATACGCCTCTGGAACGGCACCTGCTATGTTCATGAGGAGTTCGAGCCCAGGATGATCGACGAGTTCCGCTCTGCCCATCCGGATATCTACGTTATGGCCCACCCCGAGTGCAAGCCGGAGGTAGTCCGCAAGGTCGACTTCGTGGGATCCACCAGTCAGATGTTCAAGAAGATCCAGGAACTCCCGGGGGAGAAGGTGATGATGCTCACCGAATGCGGGCTCATCAGCCGCATAGAAGTGGAGAAACCCGGCAAGAATTTCCTCGGAGCCTGCCAGATGTGTAAATACATGAAGTCCAACAGTCTGGAGAATATTCTGCGGGTACTGAAGGACCCCAGGCTGGAGGACTATGTCCGACTGGATGAGGAAATACGAGTAAGGGCCAAAAAGAGCCTGGAGATGATGTTCAAATACGCCGAGGGCTGAAAGGCGCTACAACTCGTAGACCTTCCCGGCCTCGACGATCTCCACCGCCTGCACCCCTGCCTTGAGGAGCACCTTCTGAAGATTGGTCTGGGCTTCGTCTTCTCCGTGGACCAGGAAAACCTTTTTCAGCCGCTTGAGGTCCAGCTGCCTTATGTAATCCTTTATCTCATTGTAGTCCGCATGGGCGCTGAAGGCGTCGATCTTCTCGACCCTGGCACGCCTTACAAAGGTGTCGCCAAAGATCTTCAGCTCCTTCTGTCCCTCCACGATACGCCGCCCCAGGGTGTGTTTTGCCATATAACCTACCACCAGGATTGTGCTTGCCGGGTCGCCGACATGCTGTACCAGATGATGGCGGATCCTGCCGGCTTCGCACATGCCGTCGGCGGAGATGATTATAGCCGGGCCCCTGACCTCGTTGATATCCTTGGACTCCTGGACACTGGCGGTATAGCGCAGGTTGTTGAAGCCGAAAGGGTTCTTGTGGTGCCGGATGAACGCTTCGTTTGTCGCCGTATCGTAGCATTCCGGGTGTACCCGGAAAATAGAGGTCGCGTTGGTGGCCATGGGACTGTCCACAAAGATGGGGATCTCCGGGATCTTTCCCTGATCGGTCAACAGATGCAGATAGTAGATAATCTCCTGGGTGCGCTCAACGGCAAAGGCGGGGATTACGATCTTTCCCCCCTTCGAGGCGGTGCTGCTGACAACCTCCGCCAGTTTTTCCATGGCATCCACGGTCTTGCCGTGAAGCCGGTCTCCGTAGGTACTCTCCATGATCAGGTAGTCCGGATCGGGAATTCTGTCGGGATCCCGGATAATGGCCCGGTCTTTTCTTCCCAGGTCGCCCGCGTAGGCGATCCGCAGGGGTTCGGATGATCCGTTGACCGAGACATTGAATACCGCCGAGGAGGAGCCCAGTATATGCCCCGCGTCGTAGAGGCTCAGCTCTATCTGCGGCGCAATGTAGATCGGCCTGCGATAGCCGATAGTCACAAACTGATTCACCGCATCGACGACGTTCTGTTCTTCGTACAGCACCTCTCCGTCGAACTCATGGCCCGCTTTCTGGGCTTTCTTTTTGAGGAATTCGATGTCCCTGGCCTGGATCTTGGCGCTGTCCATCATGATCAGGGAGGCCAGGTCCCGGGTCGCCGGAGTGGCGTAAATATTCCCCCGGTAACCGCCCTTTGGAAGAAGGGGGAGCATGCCGCTGTGATCAAAATGGGCATGAGTCAGCACCACGGCGGAGACGTTTTCAATATCCCCGGGGATTGCCCGGTTCTTTTCTTCCGCCTCTTTCCTGTGTCCCTGAAAGGCACCACAGTCTATCTGTACCCTGGTTCCGTCAACTTCGAGGTAATGCCGGGAACCTGTGACCTCCCGGGCAGCTCCTTTAGAGTAGATCCGTATACCCATACCTTCTCCTTTGCTGTACATCTATTCTGGAGCATAACCCATCCCGGAGCAGGATGCCAGAGTCTCCCCGGATTAATCAGGATTCAAGGGGCTCCAGACGATAAAGGCTTCCGTTCCGCTCGTCAGTCAATATATACAGTTTTCCATCCGGTCCCTGACGGACATCCCGAATTCTCCCGACACGATTATCCAGCAGAACCTCCTGGGATACTATCGCCTCGCCGTCCCTCTCGAGCCGTCGCAGGTGCCTGCCGGCCAGGGCACCGACGAAGATATCCCCCTTCCAGGAAGGAAAGGCATTCCCTGTGTACACCGCCATCCCGGAAGGAGCTATGGACGGGTCCCAGTAAATGAGGGGCTGCTCCATTCCTGGAGCGCTGCTTCCGATGCCTATCTTCGATCCGTCGTAGTGCCTGCCGTAACTGATACGGGGCCAGCCGTAATTTGCGCCCCTTTTGATAACATTCACCTCGTCCCCGCCCCGGGCGCCGTGCTCATGGACCCAGACCTCGCGGCTTACAGGGTCAAAAACCATTCCCTGCACGTTCCGGTGGCCGTAGCTGAAGGCTGCCCCGTAGGGATTGTCACCGGGAATTCTCCCGTCATCATGAATGCGCAGAAGGGTGCCGGCGTGGTCGGAAAGATCCTGGGCCCGCCGGTCCTCTCCCCGGTCGCCAAGGGACACATACAGATAGCCCTCGTCGTCAAATACCAGCCGGGACCCGAAGTGGCGGGTGGTACCGCCGGCATTATTGGCTGTAACGACCCTTTCCAGACCGGTGAGCCTGTTTCCGTCAAGCCGGGCGCGGCTTACGGCGGTAGCATAGCCCCCGGCGGAAGAGACGACGTGGCTCATGTAGATCCAGCCGTTCCGGGAGTAGCCGGGATGCAGAACTATATCCAGCAGTCCGCCCTGCCCCCCCGCCTCGATCTCCGGAAGCCCGCTGATCTCGCTGCGCCGCCCTGATACCGGCTCGAGGCGCCAGAGTCTCCCGGATCGCTGGGTAATCAGCACATCCCCTCCGGGCAGGAAAACAAAGGACCAGGGATTGGGGATACCTTCCGTTATGCTGACAAGCCTGAAGGACTCCTCCATGGAGTCGATTCTCTCTCCCTCCGGTCCCGGAGCCCCGAAACCGGCGTGGGCAAAAATGAGTACAAGGAAAACCTGAAAAAATTGGCGTTTCATGAATAGAAGGTAGTAATTGTTGAATTGTATAGTCAACTTTTTCCAGAACCTTTGAGATCAAGGAAACTTCTTGACAAAAGTCTTTATATATAATATTCTCTATATATAAAGACTCACAAGGAGTTTTGTATGCAGAAATTGCTTATTATCGGCGGAGTTGCCGCAGGGGCGACTGCCGCAGCACGGGCACGCCGGCTTGACGCAAAGGCAGAGATAACTGTTCTGGAAGCAGGACCGGACGTCTCTTTTGCAAACTGCGGACTGCCCTATTATATAGGCGGCGACATCGACAGCCGCTCCAAACTGATTCTCCAGAGTCCCGAGAGCTTTAAATCCCAGTACAATGTATTGGTAATCACGGAAACCGAGGCCCTGAGCATCGACCGGGCCGGAAAAAAGGTCAGCGCTTTGCATAAACCAAGCGGGAAAAAAAGGGAATACTCCTACGATTCCCTTATTCTCGCCCAGGGAGGAAAACCCCTGGTGCCGCCCTTGAAGGGCGTAGGGATGGACCATGTCTTCTCCCTGTGGACCCTCCAGGACATGGACGGCATCGACGACTTTATCCGTTCCCGGAATCCCGAGAGCGCCGTTGTCGTGGGCGGCGGGTTCATCGGCCTGGAGATGGTGGAGGCCCTGCGCAAACGGGGACTTCAGGTGAGTGTAGTAGAGCGTCTGCCCCACGTCATGCCCATCATGGAAGGTGAAATCGCGGGATTTCTTCAGGAAGAGCTCCTCTCCTACGGCGTTGGGGTCTATACCTCCCGAAGCGTGGAGGAGATCAATTCCAGCCATGTACTGCTGGACGACGGAACACGCTTAAGAGCCGATATGGTACTGATGTCCGTGGGAGTACGCCCTACCCTGAAACTGGCCACCGAAGCAGGCCTGGAACTCGGGGATGCCGGCGGGCTGCTGGTGGACCAATACCTGCGAACCTCCGACCCCAGTATCTTTGCCGCCGGAGATATGGTGGAGATCGAGCACAAAATCAACGGAGCCAAGGTGCGCATTCCCCTGGCAGGCCCGGCCAACCGGCAGGGCCGGATCGCCGCCAATAATGCCCTGGGAGTTCCCAAAAGCTACTCCGGTTCCCAGGGAACTTCCATCGTCCGGGTCTTCGAGGCCGTGGCGGGCTCTACGGGCCTGAATCTTAACCAGGCACGGCAGGCGGGATTCCGGGCCGAGGCGGTTACAGTCCACAAGGAGCACCACACCTCCTACTACCCGGGATCGCGGCAGGTTACGGTGCTGGTTATCTACGACCGGGAAACGGGCCGCATCCTCGGAGGCCAGAGCGCAGGCTATGCCGGGGCCGATCGACGTCTCGACGTCCTGGCCACCGCTGCAGCCGCCGGCATGAGGGTGCATGAGCTTTCTGAACTCGACCTGGCCTACTCCCCTCCCCTGGGAAGCGCCAACGACGCCATAAACATGGCGGCCTTTGCCGCTGAAAACCGGATCTCGGGTTACAGCCCCGCCCTCACGGCCGCGGAGCTGGATCAGTTCGTCCAGAGGCACAAACCGGCCTTCATCGACGTCCGGGACTATTTTGCCTTTGAACGCTCCCACATCAAGGGAGCCGACCACGTTCCCCTCAGCCATCTTGCCCAGCGGATCGGGTCCATTCCAAAGGACCGGCCGGTGATAGTCTACGACGATACGGGAAAAAAGGCCCACCAGGCCCTGCGTCAGCTGGTACAGGCCGGTTTTGACGAGGTATACAACCTGAGCGGCGGGTTCACCAGCCTCGAGCGCCACGCCCGGGCCCTTGGCTTCAGCCACCTGCACGTTCCTCTGCTGCAGCCGGAGGCGAAGAGTCTCGAGGACAGCAGCGAGGGAGAAGACGAGGCGGCAGTACAGGAATCCGCCGGAGCTTTGAACGGCCACGGGACTCTCGTAATCGACGTCCGGACGCCCGAGGAGTTCGCCTTCGGGGCCTATCCCGACTCGGTCAATATTCCCCTGGATGCACTGGGCTACCGGGCCGAGGAAATTACGGACAGGAACCGGGAGATCATAGTCTACTGCGCCTCCGGCGCCCGCAGCGCCTATGCAGCCCGTATGCTTATGCAGATGGGATTCCCGGACGTTAAAAACGGCGGAGGACTGATGGACATGATGGAGAACCTGGCTTAGTACGCCGGCCCGCACAGATCGATCTGTCCCGCAGGCCAGTCAAAACCTGCGGGATAAATCATAACCACATCGTCCCAGAAGACGGAACGGCGCAGGGTTTCAGGGTCGGCATGCTCGGGTGTCCTTGAGTTGATAAAACTGTTCCTGATCCGGCGGCAGCCGAGACCTTCGTAAAACGGCGCCACCCGGAAACTGGTCTGAAAGAGGCTCACCGGATAGGTCCCCTGGCCGACGAAGGAAAAAGCCTTTTTTACCACCCCCGCTCCCAGGCCCTGTCCCCGCAGATCGGGGCTTACACAAACCCCGCTTAAAGCCATTACCGTCAGGGAACCCCGGGGAGTTTGTATATCCCTGGGAAAAATCAGGGCCACAGCGGCCATGTTCTCTCCTTTCCAGAAACCCGGATAGCCTGCAGGCAGGTCTCCGGCGTTCTCAGCCATACGGGCCATCTTTGCGGCATAGTACTCCCGGCTGTGATCCGGCCAGACCGACAGCCACAGTTCCGTAACGGCATCCCTTTCCGCACCGGTATACGCCTCTGCGGGAATAAATCTGTATTCCAGGTCTCTCATGGCCCTGCCCGCTCTACCATTCGTAATAGGTGTAGCCCCTCAGTCCCGCCTCGTAGGCTTCGACGATCTCCCGGCGTTCCTTGGGGGAGAGCAGCCTGCAGCGCACGGCACGTTCAGCAAGGGAACGGAAGCCCCGGATCAGCTCGTTGGGATCATACTCGACATAGCTCAGAACATCCGCCACCGAATCTCCTTTGGTCTCATGCTCGTATACCACGGTGCCCTCGTTATCCAGACTGATGGAAACGATATTGGTATCTCCGAAGAGATTATGCAGATCCCCCAGGGTCTCCTGGTAGGCCCCCACAAGGAAAATTCCAAGAAAATACTCTTCGTCGGATTTCAGATCGTGGAGGAGCAGGGAGTTCTTTACCCCCTGCAGATCGATGAACTTGTCTATTTTTCCGTCGGAATCACAGGTAATGTCCGCCAGGACCGCGGGTCTCCGGGGCTCCTCCTGAAGGCGGTGAATGGGCATGATGGGAAAGAGCTGATCTATGGCCCAGGAATCGGGAAGGGACTGGAAAATGCTGAAATTTCCGTAGTAGGTATCGTGAATGACCCGGTCGATCCCGGTAAGATCCTCGGGGATGTAGTCCATACCTCTGGTGGTTCTGACTATCTGGTTGATTATATGCCAGAAGATCCGGTCCGCCAGGCTCTTTTCCCGCAGACTGATGGTGCCGTGGATGAAAAGACTGTGGAGCTCTTCCCGGTAGTAGATGGCATCGTTAAAGGCTTCCTGGGCAGTTTTAGCGGTGATGCCCAGGGCTGTCTCTTTCAGATTTTTCAGGTAACTGTGGCAGTTCGCGGGGAGTTCCTCGGGGATCTCATCATGGGCCGCCTTGTTGATGTCAAGAACATTGAAAACCAGCACCGAGGAGTAAGCCACCAGGGAACGGCCGGACTCCGAAACGATGACAGGATGCTCGATCCCCTCTGCATCGAGGGTGGACATGATGATCTCCACCACATCGTAGCAGAACTCCTCCATGGAGTAGTTTTTACTGGAGGCGAAATTGGTCTTTGAACCGTCATAGTCTACCGCCAGACCGCCGCCGATATCGAGAATGCCCATTCTCGCACCTTCCCGCTTCAGCTCCGCGTAGTAACGGCAGGCCTCGGTCAAGGCTATGCGGATATTCCTGATGTTGGGCAGCTGGGATCCCTGGTGATAGTGGAGCAGCTCAAGACAGTCCAGCATATCCCGCTCCCGCAGAAGATCGACACTTTCGGTAATCTGCAGCGCCGTAAGGCCGAAGATGCTCTTGTCTCCTCCGGACTCTGTCCAGTGACCTTCGGATTTGGCAGTCAATTTTATCCGCAGGCCCAGGGAGGGTTTTACCTGTGCCTTTTCCGCACGGCTCAGGACCAGTTCAAGCTCCCCGGGGCGTTCCACGACGATGATAACCTTGAGTCCGAGCTTGTTGCCGTAAAGAGCGAGATCGATAAACTCCTCGTCCTTGTAACCGTTGCAGATTATGTAGCTTTCAGGATCATGCATGTAGCCGAGGGCGGCGATAAGTTCCGCCTTGCTTCCCGCCTCCAGGCCGTGATGGTATTTTCGTCCCGCCCGGACGATCTCGCTGATAACCTCCTGCTGCTGATTCACCTTGACCGGGAAGACCCCGCGGTATTCGCCCTTGTAGGCATATTCCCTGATCGCTTTGGCAAAGCTCTCATTCAAAAGGATAATCCGGGCATCCAGAATATCCCTGAACCTGAAGAGCACGGGCATGCACAGTCCCCGTTCCTGGGCACCCTGGGCCAGGGCGTACACACTTACATTGCTCCAGGAATCTCCTTTTCGCAAGCGGACCGTAACATCGCCCTCGGGAGAGACGCCAAAATAGCGGCTTCCCCAGTGATCTATTCCATACAGCTCCCTGGAGTCTTCAACGACCCATGAAGCGGCTGCTTCCTGCACTTCTTTCAAGATCAATCCTCGCCTGAAAAAACTACACTAAAATCAGGAGGACCCTTCCTCCGTTAAAATCAGCCTACCGCCTGGCACGGGAGATGGTCAAGCACTGGAGGCAGCAGGGATATTTCATTATAAAAGGAGCTGAAAAAAGCCGGGCTCTGCAGTATACTCAGTGCAGTAATGACTCCCGCATCACCTGTGCACAAGATTTTTCTCACCGCCGCCGGTCTATTACTGGGGATAATCCTCTATCTGTTCTATTTTGTGGGAGGATTTCTTACCCTGGCGGGTTTTCTTGTGGAGCGGGCAACCCAGCCTCTTCCGCAGGCAGAGGCCGCACAGGAAAGCGGTACCATGGAGCAGGAGCTTCTGAGCTTTCTGGAAGCCCTGGACTTTGGACATATCACCGTGATTCGCGAGGAACCCCTCGATCGCCTGGTTTCTCTCATGACTTCAGAGATCTCCGAAAGAAGGGATCCCCGCCGAATAGTCGATATCAGGACACTGAGCCTGGATCTGGAACCCGGAGAGATCCGTTTCCATACGGACCTAGTTATGGATCCCCCCTCGTCCGCCTCATTCGGGCGTATCCGCCTGCGGCCTTTTTCCATACGGCTCAGAACGGATTTCCATATTCTGCCGGAAAACGACGGAATCATTCTCTCCTTCAGAAACATGAGTCTTTCGAAGCTCAAACTGCCCGAAAGAATCGCAGAGGGGCTTTTTACCGCCCTTATGCCGGAACAGGCCGGCCTCCCTTATACGCGGGTCTCAAGGACATCCCTCTCCCTTCCGTACAGCCAACTGCAGCAGGCACTGCCTCCGGTATTCAGACTTGAGGGACTCGAAGCCAGACAAGACGCCCTCGCAGTGGAGCTCCGCATAGACCGCAATCTGAGGGAGACCATTCTGAATGAACTCAGTCTCCTGCTTCAGAAAGAAGGCTCCGGTTTCGCGGACGCAGTGGCAGCGGCCTTCCCCCTGGGGAACGAGGCATTGAAAGAGGCATCCCGGCACCTTGCCGGTCTCGGCAAGCCCGAAGCCCTTATTCCGCGGGCACCAACAGCTCTGGTCAGTCATGTGCACGGCCGGGTCAGGGGAGAAAGCGCGAACCGTGAAGGTATACAGCCCGTCACCGGCGAAGAAATTTCCGGCGGCACAAGCGTGCATACCGGGACCGGGGCCTCAATGGAGCTTATTCTGCGGGACGGCAGTGTGCTCAAAATCGGAGAAGAGACGGTATTGACCCTGCTTGAGCTTCCGGCAGGAAAGGATCAGCCGACAGCCAGGTTCAGCCTGCCGGAGGGCTCCGTCCGGGGCCGGATAGCCGGAGAGAACCGGCCGGATTACCGCTTCAGCACTCCCGCTGCGGAATACCGGGTTACCGGTACGGACCTGGTCCTGGAGGTGGAAAAAAGGCAGACCCGACTGAGCGTTCTTGCGGGCAGTGTGGTCTGTGAACCTGAAAAACGTCCAGCCAGCGAAGTCGCCGCGGAACAGCAGCTGACAGCAAGCCTGAGGGAGCTGACCCGGAAGGAAAATAATGCCCTTCCGTCGGATCCCCTTCAGGCCAGTGAGAAAGAGCGCATTACACAGCTCCTGAAACTGTTCAGCGTACCCGGAGATGCTGAGGAGATACGGGAAACGACCCGCTTCTGGGAGAGTCTGAACGCCTTCAAGAACGTGACCAGCCGAATCATCAGTCTGGATGAGGAATCCCGCGCCCGCCTGGGCACGGAACTCGAGAAGAGGATCGATCCCGAGGCAATCGACCAAAGCTTCAGGCGCATGATGAAAAACCCCGATTTCGCCGCGATAATCGACTCCTACGGGATTGAAGGGATACCATATCCGTGATACACACAGCAGACACAAACAACAGGAGAAACGCGTACTGTGGGTGATCAACCATTAGACAACAACTCGATATTTACCCGTTACCTGATTCGCCTGCTTCTTTTGGGAATTCCGGTTATCAACGTCATCGCGGCGCTCCTCTGGGGATATGCCGGAAGTGACGAGGAAACCCGGAGCTTCGGACGGGCGGCGCTGATAGTTATTGTAACCTTTGCTGTTCTCTTCCTTATCGGAGGCCTTATGGCCTTCACCTTTCTGTCTCAGCGTCTGTTTGAGCTGATACCCTGAGAGTACCCGTTCTGCCGGGGCGGTCATAGAAGACTCCGTAGATCAATGGAATAACGAGCAGGGCCGTCAGGGTAGAGAAGATGAGTCCGAATATTATTGTACTTGCCATGGGGGACCAGACCACCGACCTTCCTCCGATGCCCAGGGCAGCCGGCAGGAGTCCCGCGATCGTAGTTACGGAGGTTAGAAGTATCGGTCTTACCCGGGCCGCCGAGGCATCGAGGACGGCGTGCATGATCGGGGTATCCGCCTTTCTGTTCTCATTGATAAAACTGATCAGTACAATACTGTCGTTAACGGCTATTCCCGCCAGGGCGACGGCGGCATAGAGAACCGTAGTCGAAAAAGGGGTTCCCGATACCGCCAGGAAAAGAACGATTCCCGCAAAGGCAAAGGGAAGGGTTGCAAGAATAAGGAGGGGCTGGGTGTAGGAAGAGAACTGGGAACCCAGGATCATGTACATCAGGAAAATACCCAGCAGAAATATCCGCAGGATCTGTAAGAGAAGATCATCCAGATCCGAAAACTCCCCCCCCACCTTCAGCTCGACTCCGGGATACTCCGGATTGAGTTCAGTATCAAAGTACGCCCGTATCTCCCGGTTGATTTCCCGGATGTTCTGTTCATCGTAGGCGGAGGCCTCGATATTGACCTCCCGTTTGCCGTCAAGACGCTTGATGGACGCAAGAGGGGTTTCCTCCCTGAGAACCGCCAGAGAGGAGAAAGGGATATGTCCTCCCGCAGGAAGAGGTATCTTCATCTCCTGGATGGCGCTTATACCGCTGCCACCATCTTCCCGGGCATGCCTGACGATTACCGGGACCTCTTCGTTCCGGATAAAATAGCTTCCCGCCGGTATCCCCTCCAGGGCGGAGCGCATGTAGCGTCCCACATAGCCGGGGGATATGCCGTATTCGACAGCCCGATGAGAGTTGACGATAATCCGCATCTCCGGGGTCCCGGCCTCAATATTGTCCCGGATATTGAAAAGTTCCGGATAATCTGCAAGCCGTTCCCGTATCCTGTCAGCGACCCGGCTCAGCTCCCCGTAATCATCACCAAAAAGGCGGTAGCCCACCGGCGGCGATACGGGAGGTCCGTTCACTGCCTTCCGGAACACCACCTCCTCTGCGCCGACTATATCGGATACGGAGGCCTCGATTTCACCCATGATGACGCTGATGGGGCGGGTCCTTCCTTCCCTCTGCTCCGCTATGTCTACGATTATCTGGGCCAGATTACCCTGCCTGGCGTTCGCGTTCCCGCTGCTCCTGAAGCCGACGGAGGAAGCCAGGCCGGTGATTTCTCCGTTTCCCACCAGGGGGAGAATCCGATCCTCGTACCGGGAGACAAAAATTGATGTCCCCTCGGGAGGAGTCCCGACGGGCATTTCGATATCGATGTAAAAGAGGGAAAAATCCTCGGCGCTGAAGAGATCCTGACGAATAAAGGGGACAAGAGAGAAAGAAGCGACAAGAAAAAGAAGGGCTCCGGCGAGGGTCCGCTTCTTTCGCTCATACAAAAAGACCAGGAGCCGGGAAAGAATCTTCTGCAGCCTCTCCAGGGGAACGGCAAGGATTCCGGCGCTCCGTCTTTTTCCTCCCGGCCATTCGGCGTAGTGGGCGGGAAGAAAGATCAGGGCTTCCAGGGTGGAGGCGACAAGGGCTATGGAAACCGTGAAGGGTATGACCCGCAGGAATCTGCCGATTGTTCCGGGGAGCAGCATCAGAGGTAAAAAAGCCGCCACGGTTGTTCCCGTGGCGGCAATTATCGGCCCCACCACCTGATTTGCCCCGGACATCGCGGCCTGAAACCGCTTGAGTCCCTGCTGCTGAAGCCGGTAGGAGTTTTCCACGATGATGACTCCGTGGTCTACGATAAGGCCCAGGACCAGAACCAGGCCGAACAAGGTGTTGGTATTGATGGTCTGGCCGCTGAGTTCCAGAACGATCAGGGTCATGGCAAAGGAGACGGGTATTCCCAGGCCGGTAATAAGGGCATTCCTGAGACCAACGAAAAGAAATAGAATCAGCGTCAGCAGAAAAAGTCCGAACAGAGCATTGCCGCTTAAAACATCGATGCTGTTGCGGATCTGCACCGTGGAATCGCCGAAGGTGTCCACCTGTATTCCCACAGGTATGTAGCGGCTGAAACGGGAAATCGACTCCCTGACTCCAGAAACAAGCGCCGCGGAATCGCCCCCGCTTACCTTGGCCACCCTGAGGATTATCGCCTGCCGGCCGTTAAAACGGGCCTGAATCCCCGATTCTTCATAAGCTTCAGAAACCTCGGCCAGATCACCTACCCGGATACTGCCCTGCAGCCCCGGGGAGTCCCTCCGGATCGCGAGCTCGGAAATACCCGCGACGTCCACGCTGTCCCCCTGGGTCCTGACAAAATACTCACGAATAGCTGTGGATACCGTTCCCGCCGGAATCGAAAGGCTTATTCCGTTTATGGTATCGGCAATCTCCCCGAGGGAAACTCCCAGGGATTCGCTATTCTCTCGCCGTACATCCACATGTATCCGGCGTTCCCGGGACCCCACGGAGCTGATCTCCGCCACATCAGGAATGCCTTCCAAGAGGTCCTCAAGCTCCTTCGCGGAGGAGCTGAGGAGCCGGTAATCCACATCCCCGGAGAGCACGACCTCAATAACAGGAAGAAAGTCAGCCGCGGAAAAATCGTCAAGCTGCGCTTCCAGGGTCCCCTCCGGCAGCTCCACCGACGAGAACCTGGTCCTGGTCTCCTGGTAAAGGCGGGCAAACTCTTGTGCATCGATTCCGTCTTCAAACTCAACACGGACCCGGGCGAGACCTTCGCTGCTTTCGGAGCTGATGGATTTGAGACTCCTGAGGCCCTGCATCGCGTTCTCAATTTTGATCGTTACAGAGCGTTCAATATCCTCAGGGGTGGCCCCCGGATAGGGAACGGTAATGGTGACCCAGAAGAAGGGAACCTCGGAAAACTGTTCCCTGGGCATGCGCTGGAGGCTGAAAAGTCCCAGGACAAGAAGGGCGACCATTAGAATGTTTACCAGGACGTGGTTCCTGACCGAGAAGGATCCCAGGTTCATCTGGTCCGTATCTCCTCTCGAACAAGACGAACCTCCGTCGCCCTGACGGGATCCCCGTCCCTGAGCCGCCGGGTTCCCGATACTATTACCCGGTCCCCCTTTTCAAGGCCCATGCCGACAGCCGCAAAATCACCGTGCCGTTCCGAGACATCCACAGGTACCAGGCGGGCATATCCATCGCGAAGAAGAAACACCTCGCTTTTTCCCAAACCGCCCCTGAAAAGAGCTGCATTGGGAACAAGGAGAGCTTCTTCCTCCAGGTTGCTTTCCATTAGCACCCGGGCTGCCATTCCCGGTTTGACCCCGGATTCCAGCGGCGCTGCGAAGGAAAGGCTCACCTGGTACGCCGCCGTCAAACCGTCGCTGCCGGCCGCCACCGCCTCCACTACACCCGCAAAGGTAGAATCTGCTGCCGCCTGTACATGAATCTCCGCCCTGGCCCCGGGACCGACAAGCCCTATCTGCCGTTCTCCCAGTTCAAGCATCATTGTAAAACCCGAAATATCCGCCACCAGCGCGATCATCCTGCCGCTGTTGAGGTAGTTCCCGGGAGAGGCGTTCTCATCGATCCAGATTATGTGTCCATCCATGGGACTGCGGATTGTTCTGTCTTCAAGGATTCTGAGACTCTGGTCATAGGCGGCCCGGGCACCACGCTCGCTGCTTCTGGCCCGCTCAAGATCAACCCGGGAGGCGTTTCCCCTGTCATAAAGGGAGCTCAGTACCTCCAGGTCAGCCCTGGCAATCTCCCATCCCGTCCTGGCCTGTTCTGCTGCGTAGGAGGCGAGTTCATCATCCAGACGGAGAATAACATCCCCTTCCCCGACCATCTGACCTAGACGCACCGGAAAAGACCTGACCATTCCCTGGCTTGAGCTCACTATACGGGCCTCTTTTCTGCCCCGCACAGTCCCGCTTGAACCGATGCTGTTATAGAGTTTTCCCTGTTCCACGGCAACGACCTCCACAGCCGGCGGCGGAGTATCGGCGTTAGCGGGATTCCAGGTCGCAGCGGATACCGAGTCCCGGCCCCGGCATCCTGCAAGAATCAGTACCAGCAGCAGGGCCGGAAACAGTATTCCTGGAGTTTTGTTTGCAGCCATACAGACAAAATATATTACATAATGCCATAATGCAAGAAATATTTTGACCTTCTTTCACGTTTCGTGTTATTTTAATTCTGGAGTATATATGGAACAGCAATTCGGACAGTGGCTGCGCTACTACCGCAAGAAAAACGGAATGAGCCAGAAACAGGTTGCCCGGGTTTTGAAGGTAGGACAGACAACAATAGCCAATTATGAGAACAACAGCCGTTTTCCGGACCAGCAGAAACTGGTGGCCCTGGCGGAACTTTTCAATGCTTCCCTGGACAGGATGCTGGAGGTCCGGACAAGCCCGGGATCCGCAGGGGGAGGTGAGGGACAGGCAGCTGCGAAACCCAGGCCTGACGAGATCCTCAGAAGAATTCTGGAAGGCAGGGAACTGGACGCCTGGGAGAGCCTGGAGAGTCTGGTCGTCTCCGGGACACACATGGCCGAAATCTACCTGGATATTCTTGAACCTCTCCTGATCCTGACAGGCGAACTCTGGGCGGGGGGCAATATTTCAGTGGCGGAGGAGCATATAATCAGTCACGGGGTGGAGGGATTCATGGATCGCCTGCGAACGAAATATCCCAAGGCCCCGCCATCGGACAAACTCTGTATCTGTGCCACCGTTCCGGGGGAGAGCCACAGCATCGGAATCAGAATGCTGCGGGATCTGCTTGAGCAGGCCGGCTGGCGGGCCTTTTTTCTGGGAGACAAGGTTCCGACAGACCAGCTGGTATCCCTTGCCCTCTCCGCCCGTCCCCACCTGCTGGCATTCTCCGCCACCCTCAGTGAAAACAGGGACTCCGGTGAACTGCTGATCCACAGGCTGCGCCGGGAAGAGCGGCTTGCCCGCATACCGATCGTCCTGGGAGGAAAGGCCTTCTCGGAAGAAAAAAGGGGCCGAAAAAACCTGCCGGCCGATTACATTGCAGGCTCCTTGCACGAGGGGCTGCGGCTTGCAGAAGAACTCACACAAATCAGGGTATACAGCCCATGAACACAAGCGATACTGCAGCATCCCGGTCATCCCTGTCCGTCCCGGAGGAGGAGCTTAAAAAGATTTTCGGCTCCAGAATCCGTATTTATCCAGGCAGTACTACCCGTAATTCGCACTTCGTCCTTCTCTGGGTTCAGCAGGCCCTCAGAGTCCGTGACAATCATGCACTGGCCGCAGCTGTCATGACTGCCAACACCCTGGACCTTCCCCTCTACGCCTGCTTCTGTCTGGTGCCGGACTATCCCGGAGCAAACAGCCGGCATTTTTCCTTTTTGCTCCAGGGTCTGATTGAGCTCGAGGTATCCCTGGAAAGCCTGGGCATACCCCTTATCGTGGATCTGGTTTCTCCCGAGGAGGGAATTCCCCGGGCTGCGAAGGAGGCGGCCTGCGTGGTCTGCGACAGCGGCTATACAGCAGTACAAAGGCAATGGCGGCGGAAGATCGCGGATAGACTTGTCCAGCCGATGATTCAGCTGGACAGCGATGTGGTGGTTCCCCCTTTTCAGGCCAGCGACAAGGAGGAATATTCCGCCGCGACCCTGCGGCGAAAACTCCAGAGGCTTATCGACCTGTACCTTGCACCAGTGGGCCCCCTGCCGGTTCTGAGGAATCCCCGAAAGTCCGCTGAAGCTCCGCCCTTCCGGCCCTTCCGTTCCATAAAACCGGAAACTGTGCTGAAAAACATGGGGGCCTTCGGTATACGGGAGACGGTTTTTCCAGTGAATGAGATGCCCGGCGGTGAGGTGGAGGCCTGGAAGAGGATAGACAATTTCCTCGCCGGGAATCTTTCCCACTATCATGATTCCCGCAACGATCCGGGGCTCAACATTCAGTCGGAACTCTCCCCCTACCTGCACTTCGGCAATCTGTCTCCTGTAAGCGCCGCCCTGGCGGTCATGGCTGCCTCCCGGGAGGATTTACGGCTGACGGAAGGAGCTTCGGCATTCCTTGAACAGCTGATTGTCCGCCGGGAACTGGCAATCAACTTCTGCCTTTTCAATCCCTCCTGCGACAACCCCGATGCCGTTCCCCCCTGGGCACAGGAGAGCCTTGACAGCCACGCCGGTGACGAAAGACCCGAAGTCTACACCAAGGAGCAGCTGGTGGCCGGGGAAACCGGAGATCCCTTCTGGAATGCAGCTCAGAAGGAACTCCTTCTCACCGGCAAGATGCATGGATATATGCGCATGTATTGGGGAAAACGGCTTATCCAGTGGATGCCGGACTGGCGGGAAGCCTACAGGCTGCTGCTCGAACTGAACGATACCTACAGCATCGACGGCAGGGACTGCAACGGCTATGCCGGAATTGCCTGGGTTTTCGGCAGACACGACCGTCCCTTCCCGGAACGGCCACTCTTCGGAAAAATCAGGCCCATGGGAGCAAAGGGTCTGAAGCGGAAATTCGAGATGGAGCTGTATCTGGAGAAAGTGAAACGGTTAAAATCCTGAATATCAATCCTCTCGGATCCCTATTACAAAATTCTCTCCCGAAGAATAGTCATCTATAATATCTTCTACAGCAATATGAATTACTGTATCCTTCGCCAAGTCGTAATATTCCAGAATCAAATACTCACTTCCTGAGGATAATGTATGCCAGGACTGATAACTTTCGTCCTCTGCATAATCAACAAGGTCGACGAGTCCCGTAAACTCGGCCATCTCTACAACCAAGTTCATAGAGTAAGGGACAACAAAGCGGAAATAGCTGACTCCGGAATCATGAACTTCTACTTCATAATAGATTTCATAATCTCTACTGCTCAGGTGTATCATCCACCATCGCGACTGCCGTTCAGTGGCTGAAAGCAGCGCCTGTTCAAACAGCAAACTTCCATCCTGCCCGAACATGACTTCCAGAACCACACCCTCCCCTTCGTCAAAATCTCCCTGGTTGATCCGGAATATCTCATACATATAATCTTCGAAAATGTGGTCGCCACCAAGAAATTGATCATAATAATCGAGACTCATTAAATGTTTCTCTAATCTGATAACAGGCACAGCCAGATCAGTAGAAATATCCTGGGCAGAAACTGCGCCGGATACCGCAAACAGGGAGAAAAATACGATCAGACGTGTAAAACCAGTTTTTCCTGGCATCACAACCCTCCAAATGTTATGCATTATGCCCTGCGTCCCTTAACAGGAACCTTGGAAAAAAGGGCCAACAACGAAATTATTAAGCCAAAAACCGCCGAAGACCAGCAGATATAGGAGTAGCTGCCGAAAAGGGAAAGTGAGAGGCTGAAGAGGTAGGGTCCGGCGGCGGATCCCGCCACGGTCATTCCCATGGCGAAACCCGAGATCGATCCCAGGTGCCTGATACCGAAAAACCGGGGCCAGGCAACGGGACTTAAAAGGTTCATGATCCCGCCGCTTATACCGTGCCCCAGAATCATCAGAAAATAGAATACACCGTCCTTTAAAAAAGCTACTGCGGCAAGTTCGATAAGCAAGCCTGCAAGCAGCATGAAGAGAAATATTTTCAGGGGCATCCGGTCGCTGGCCCAGCTGGCCCCCACATTGAACACCAGGGATATCAACGCCGCGGGAAGAAAAATAGAGACGGCCTTTTCCGCACCCATACCCGCTTCGTCATAAATCGAGATAATGTGGAAGGTAACAGCAGTTATTACCAGACTGAAAAGAACAAGGGACATGGCATACACCCAGAAGGTAAGGGTCCGTCTGGCCTCGGACAGGGTGTAGTCGGGACCGGTCCGAGTCAAGCCATCAGAATCATCCTCTTCATCCGCCGGGGCCGGGGCTCCATCCGGACGCAACCCGCAGATAAAGGGATTGTCTCTGGCAAGGAGAAGAAATATTCCGGAAAAACCGAAGAGCAGAACCATCCCCATGACCCGCATGGCTCCGCGCCAGCCGAAGTCCTCGATAAGAACGTGAAGCAGCATGGGCGCGGCGGAAAAACCGAAGCTCACGACTATTCCGATAACCGCGTTGGCAAGACCCCTCCGGCGGTCGAACCACTTCATCGCCATGTTCCGGCTCAGGAGTGTAAGGACCCCCTGACCGAGAAAGCGCATAAAAAAGAAGCCCACGGAAATAAGCAAAAAACCGATGAACACATCTCCGGCGAAGGGAATAATCCGGAAGATAAGGGAACGGATGCCGTCAATGGCGGAAACCCCGAAGAGGGTCAGCCCCAAAAGCAAAACCACCGCGGTGCCCATAAGTCGGGCTCCGATGCGGTCCAGAAGCTTACCCGCCTGGGCAAGAATAAGGGCGCTTCCCACCGTTCCCAGCAGATAGGCAAGGCTCAAATGTACCCGGCTCAAGTCCAGGGCCTCCATGAGGTGGTCAGTAAATACAGAGACACCCATGGTCTGCCCGGGAATGCTCATCAGCATGCCGAGGGAAGAGAGACCGAGGATTATCCAGCCGTAAAAAAAAGAAAAACGGCGCGGGTGAAAAGGTACACCAGCACCACGTGACTCAAATCGCATAATAGGAAGGGAGTATATCCCCGGAACGTACCCTCGATCAAGGGCGGGGATTATTCAGCAGTTCCGGATCTCACTTCCCTCGCCCGGCGTATCAGCTCGTAGAGCTGGGCGGACTTGGGGGGCGCAGGAATTTTCGATCCGGACTCTGTGAGTTTTGCTGCAAGATCCCGCACCTCGGGGTCCCCAGCCCAGCACTCCCCTATAGCGCTGCAGGCGGTGCTGTCTGCGGTAAGCCGGCAGTACCGGAAGGGTACCGGATGCCCCAGGCGCCGGCAATAGCGCTCCTTCGCATCCGGATACCCGGCTCCTTCTTCTACCATTTTCCGCTCTTGACCGTCTCGGCTTTTGGAAAGCCCTCCAGGGCCTTCAGGTTTTCATCCAGCTCCTCCTGGGGGAACTCATAGTCGTGGAGTTCGCCGTTCATGTAGGCCTCGTAACCCTTAAGGTCCACCAGACCGTGGCCGCTGAGGTTGAAGACGATCACCTTCTCCTTGCCCTCTTCCCGGGCCCGATTGGCCTCCTGAATGGCACCTGCGACGGCATGGCTCGTTTCCGGTGCGACGATGATACCTTCTGTCCGAGCGAAGGTCATGGCAGCTTCGTAGCATTCGAGCTGATGAATGGACCGGGGATTCAGGAGTCCCTCCACCACCGCCTGGGAGACCAGCGGCGCCATACCGTGATAGCGGAGTCCCCCGGCATGTATCGGGGGGGCCACAAAATTGTGCCCCAGGGTGTGCATCGGTAAAAGAGGGGTCATACCGGAAAAATCCCCCAGATCATATGCAAAGGGTCCCCTGGTCAGGGTGGGACAGCTGGAAGGCTCAACGGGAATAATATCTATGTCCGCGCCATTGATCTTTTCATGGGCAAAGGGAAAGGCCAGTCCGGCAAAGTTACTGCCCCCGCCGGCGCATCCGATAACGATGTCCGGGAGCTTCTCGCCGAACTTCTCCAGCTGCTTCTTAGTTTCAAGACCGATTACTGTCTGGTGGAGCATGACATGGTTCAGAACGCTCCCCAGGCTGTACTTGGTCTCCCCTCCGGGATCGGTAACCGCCGCTTCCACAGCCTCGCTGATGGCTATGCCGAGGCTGCCGGGGGTATCGGGATATTTTGCCAGGACATCCCTGCCCGCCTGGGTCTCCATACTGGGGCTGGGCACGCAGTCGGCACCCCAGGTCTGCATCATCAGCTTTCGGTAGGGTTTCTGGTCAAAGCTTATGCGCACCATGAAGACCTTGCACTCCAGGCCGAACTGGGCGGAGGCAAAGGCAAGAGCGCTGCCCCACTGGCCGGCTCCGGTCTCGGTGGTGAGCCGTTTTACCCCGGCCTGCTTGTTATAGTAGGCCTGGGCCACTGCGGTATTGGGTTTGTGACTGCCCGCGGGAGAGACGCTTTCGTTCTTGTAATAGATCCGCGCGGGGGTTCCAAGGAACTTCTCCAGGGAATGGGCCCGGTGCAGGGGCGAAGGCCGCCACTTGGCGAGGATACCCAGAACCTCCTCGGGAATATTGATCCACCGCTCCCGGCTTACCTCCTGCTCTATCAGGGACATGGGAAATATGGGTGCGAGCATCTCCGGGGTCACAGGGGTTCCGTCAGGCCCGAGGGGCGGCTGCAGCGGGGACGGCAGATCCGCCGCAATGTTGTACCACTGCCTGGGCATTTCATCTTCGCTTAAAAAAACACGGGTAGCCATAGTTCCTCCTTAAAGCGGCCACATGTTACTATGTGCAGTAACATTAGAACACCGCCACCAGCGTTCTGTCAAGTAGAAACAGTAAAAATGCCGGGGTTCTGCTAAATTTCCTCAAGATCCCCCAGCTCGTCATCGCTTCCAAGGCCTACCAGGGGCAGCATTACAGTAAATTTCGCACCCCCCAGGGTGGAATCTCCCACCAGGATTCTGCCGTGGTGCTTATGGACCACGATATCGTAGGAGATACTCAATCCCAGCCCCGTTCCCGAACCGACATCCTTGGTGGTAAAGAAGGGATCGAAAATCTTCGGCCGAATCTCTCCGGGAATCCCCGGACCGGAATCTTCAATGGAAAAACAGGCAAAAGAGTCGCCGCTGAAGCTGGAGATTCTTATCCTGCCCTTCTCACCTTTTTCGACGCTATCCCTCACCGCCTGGGCGGCGTTCACAATCATGTTCAGCATAATCTGTTTTATCTCCCCCGGCCGGCAGCGAATTACCGGCAGGTCCCTGAGATCCAGGGAGACGGAGGCGTGATATTTTATTTCGTTCCGGGCAATTACCAGGCTGCTTTTCAGGGCCGTGTTCAGATCAAGCTCTCCCACATCCCCCGACCGGCTGTCGTGGGAGAAATTCCGCAGATTCTGGACAATATCCATCATGCGGTCCATACCCTCTTCCGTTTCGGTAAAAACAGCCTCCAGGTCCGCTTTGATCTCGTCAATCCGGTATTTTTGCCGCAGTTTTCGCAGAGCCGCTATCTTCTCCGGGGTAATGCGACCGGAGACATCGTCCGCAAAGCTGATCAGAAAGTCATTGTAGCGTTTGAGGGTGGAGAAATTGCTGCGCACGAAGCCCAGGGGATTGTTGATTTCATGGGCCAGACCGGCGGCAAGCTGCCCGATGGAGGCCATCTTTTCGGTCTGCACCATCTGCGCCTGGACCTTCTGGAGCTGATTATTGGTTTCGCTCAGCTCAATATTGGCGTTGAAAAGCTCCTTCTCAAGTTCAATACGCTCGCTTATATCCTTGATTATTCCGGTATATGATTTTACCTCTCCCAGGCTGTCGAAGGAGGCGCTGGCGCTCTCCAGACAGAAGATCTTTTTCCCCTCCCGGTTGACGAGGATAACCTCCATGTCCCTGATCTCCCTCTGGGATCTGATCATCTCAAAGTAGAAATCCCGCTGTTCATCGTTGCTGAAAAACTCGTGAAAACGCCGGCCCCGGAGTTCCGACTCCGCATTATAACCAAGCAGTTCAAGTCCCGCCGGATTAAGCGCGAGGATCCGTCCTTCTGCATCGGTATGATATACAAGATCCATGGACTCTTCGAAAATCAGCCGGTACAACTCCTCCGAACTGCGCAGGGCATTCTCCGCCTGGCGCCGCTTTTCCGTCTGGATGTGATCCATGTAAAAATGCTGGGTTACCGCGTTCAGGGTTTTCAGCAGAGTCGGGTTCTCCATGGCTTCTCGTCCGCAGAAGGAGCGGCTCCGGTCCACGAACTGGAAAACCGCGAAGACCTGTCCGCGAAAGGAGAAGCCCAGCAGCATCGCGTTGTTTCCCTCAAGACTGCCGTACAGGGAACTATACCGTCCCTCACGGCAGATTGTTTTTTTTTCACGCAGCTCATCCAGGACACTGCGAACATGTTCATCCGGCTGTTCAATGATTGCCTCAAGTTCAGGAACCTTGATGCGCAGGGCCGGATCCCTGCTGAAGAAATGGAAATCGATGGGAATGTAATTATCGAAAAAGACAAGGATCACGCTTTTCGACCCCATGGCACTGTTCACAACCCGCAAAAAGGAGTTGAATCCTTTTCCGCGTACTAGATCCAGCATGCTTTCCGCAATTAGTTCGTTGGTATCCTTGAGGGACCTCTTTTTCCGTCTGCAGGTCCTGAAGAGAATCACGTATAACGCGAAAACCAGGCACAATCCGGGAACTGTCCAGAGGTAAAGATTGTTCATACATACAATATATGGAGAAAATAGATTTATTGTAAATAGTACTTGATCTTTTCTTAACACAAATTGTAATATTTCTTATATGAGTTCCTATACAATCCTGTTTGTGGACGACGAGTACAACATTCTCCAGTCCCTGAAGCGGGTATTCTTCGAATACCCCGAGTTTGAAATTCTGACGGCCCTGAGCGCCGAAGAGGGAGCCGGTATTCTGGCGACACGCCAGATTGATGTTCTGGTCTCGGATGAAAAGATGCCCAAGATAGCGGGCAGTCAGTTTGTTCATTATGCAAAAGAGCGTTTTCCCGATGTTGTCCGCTGCATCCTGACCGGCTACGCAAATACCGAGAATATTCTGAAGGCGGTCAACAAGGGAGAGGTCTACCGTTACCTGGTAAAACCCTGGAACGACGGGGACCTGATAAGCACGGTGCGCAGTGCTGCGGAATACGGAAGGCTCAGGCGCTACAACCGGGAGCTGGAAGCCCAGCTTAAGGCCCAGAACGAATCCCTGAAAAACGAGGTCGCCCGGCGCACCATGTATCTGCAGAAGGCCTTGACCACCGTCAAATCGGAGCAGGCGAAAGCAGAAGAAACCCTGGGGGGTATTGTAACCCTGCTGTCACATATAATCGGTCTCGTACGTCCCGAGATGCACGAGTTCTCCTCCCGGGCCGCCCGGCTGGCGGAACGAATCGCCGTGGCCATGGAACTTGGTCAGGAAGAGCTCTACAATATACGGACCGCCGCCCTGCTGCAGGAAATCGGCCTTTTTGAATCGAACAGCGGCGACTACCTGAGTGCCGACCATGCCGAAGAAGGCGCTCGTCTCCTGAACACGCTCTCCGCCCTTGGTCCCATAGCCATTCTGATCAAGCACCACCATGAACGTTTCGACGGCAACGGAAAACCGGGAGGCTTAAGTGGAGATGAGATTCCCCTGGGCTCCCGGATTATCCGGACCGCAGCGGATTATGTACGGCTGATTTACGAAGAAAGAATGGAGCGTTCTGCTGCGCTGGAAAAGATGACCAGGGGCGTACAGACCATCTACGACCCGCAGGTCATCCGGATCCTCCGGGATCAGGAAGCTGCCGTGAAGGACAGCAAGGATTCCGGGATTCCCATCCAGATCAAGAACCTCGCCGCCGGAATGGTCCTGAAGAACGATCTGGTTCTGAAAAACGGCGTTCTGGTGCTCCCGAAAAACACAGCCCTGACCCAGAGCATGGTGGAGCACCTGCCGAACTACCGCTTCCTGAACCCCGAAGAGACAGTCTACCTCCGGGCTGTGCCGGAAACCGAACAGGGCTGACTAACCGTAAACAGCTTCTTTGGCGGCGGTTACCACCTCCGCCAGGGGAACCCGGTAGTTGTCCCCGTCAGCTCGGCGGGTGAACTCCACCTCCCCGTCCTTGAAGGCCTTGTTGCCCAGGGTTATGCGCAGGGGCATTCCCAGGAGATCTGCGTCGTTGAATTTTACTCCCGCGGTCTCCTTGCGGTCGTCAAGGATGATCTCCAGCCCGCTTTCAATCAGATCGGCGTAGATCTTCTCCGCCTCCTCGCTGGTCTTCAGCAGGTTGACAATATGCACGTGGAAGGGAGCCACGGAGGCAGGGAGCTTGAGCCCCTTGTCGTCGTTGTACTCCTCCGCCAGGCATGCCAGAAGCCGGCCCACCCCGATACCGTAG
>Ga0334900_1001431_pt1 | contig 25792 bp, 17 predicted proteins | sample GraSluR3_MG_2_FD_207231 | JGI IMG/M metagenome (GOLD analysis project Ga0334900, IMG submission 207231) | Sludge microbial communities from methane-producing bioreactor in Wageningen University, Netherlands - Granular Sludge_31_08-R3 | ecosystem: Engineered > Bioreactor > Anaerobic >...
ACTGGAAGTAGAAGATGCCCTCGCCTCGCCGGGCCCGCTCGACCAGGGGCCCGAGCCGACCGGGGCCGGGCCGCCCCAGAAGCACGACGACGGCCGAGGGCGAGGTCGCCCCGGCCGCTTTCTCCTCACCATCGCCCCTCGCCGGCGCCCAGGCCGCGATAAGCAATCCGATCGCCACGACAAGTCGGACCGTTCGGTTCTGCCGCTCGTTCATGCGTCGATCCTCCGGAGCCTCGAGTTGGGAGAGTGAGGGCCCGCCTCGGCGTTTCGCAGCGGGTTCCCGGGAGCGTCCCGAAGTCTAGCCCCCGGCGGTCTTTTCGTCAACAAACCCGTTCGTCAACGCCCTTCGGCCGTGGTATACTCGGGCGCTGTCGGCCAGGCAATCACGAGCACCCTTTCGGAGACCCGCCATGCCAACCATCCACCGAGTCGCCGTCGTCGCCCTGCTGTGCGCATGCGGGCCGCTTGCCGGCCCGGCACGCGCCGATTGGACCACGATCTATGGGGCTCTGCGCGAGGAGGCGCGCCAGGTGTCGAGCGCCTCGCTGAGCGTGCCGCTGTCGCCGGCCCAGTGGGAGGCCACCGTCGCCCAGCGCCGCGAGATGTGGCGCGAGATGCTCGGGCTGTCGCCCCTGCCCCCGCGCACGCCGCTCGAAGCGACCGTCACCGGCGTGCTCGAACGCGGCGACTACGTGGTCGAAAAGATCCACTTCCAGTGCATCCCCGGCGCCTACGTCATCGGCAACCTCTATCGCCCCGCCAAGGTCGAGGGACGCCTGCCCGCCGTGCTCTACCTGTGCGGCCACACGAAAGGAAAGGTAAACGCCCCCTACCAGGCCAACCCCCGCTGGTTCGGACAGCACGGATACGTCGCCCTCGTGCTCGACCCGATCCAACTGGGCGAGTCGCAGGGATTTCACCACGGCACCTACCGCGAAGAGCGCTGGGACTGGCCCAGCCGCGGCTACACGCCGGCGGGCACCGAAGTGTGGAACGCCATGCGGGCCCTCGACTACCTCGAAACCCGGCCCGACGTCGACCCCGAACGCATGGGGGTCACCGGGCTCAGCGGGGGCGGCGTCATCTCGTGGTGCCTGGGCGCCGCCGACGAACGCGTCAAGGTGGTCGTGCCCGTGTGCCAGTCGGGCAGCATCGAACACGTCGTCACCGATCGCGCCACCGACGGCCATTGCGACTGCGCCTTCTGGATCAACTACTACCGCTGGTGCTGGCCCGACGTCGGCGCCCTGATCGCTCCCCGGGCTCTGCTGATCGCCTCGGGCTCGGAAGACGTCCTGTGGCGCCCCTACGGATACCGCGACGTGGCCCACCGCATCCGGCGTCAGTACGCCGAGCTGGGCGCGAGCGACCGCTTCGACCTCGTCGAAGACCTCACGCCCCACGGCTACACGCCGAAGCTGCGCCAGGCGATCTTCACCTGGTTCAACGCGCATCTGAAGAACGATCCCACGCCCGTCACCGACGACGTGACCGACTTCGTCGAGCCCGAGGAAAACCTGCTCGTCTTCGGCGGCAAGCTGCCGGAGAACGACGAGATGCGCCGGATCGACCAGCGGCTCGTCGCGCGGGCCGAGTTGCCCGCGATCGCCGATGAGGGCGCGTGGCTCGCGCACCAGAAGGCTGCCCTGGAGCGGCTTCGCCGCGTGACGTTTCGTTCCACTCGACCCGAGCGCGTTCCGCGCCAGCGCGATTTCCGCTCCGACGGAAGCGACCGCAGCGCCGCGGTGGCCACCTACGTGTTCGACGGCTTCGACGGCATGACGATCGGCATCAAGACGCGGCTGCCCCACGAGGCCGAACGGCCCGCGGCCACGCTGGCCTTTGCCGTGCAGCCCGACGCCCGGAGCACGTTCGCCGGCGGCGGCTCTTCGCGGCCCGGCGTGACGGGCGACGTTGCCACCGCGGCCGTCGAGGTGCGCAACACGGGCGCCACGTCGGTCGGCCCCGGATACCTCTGGACCGCCCGGCGAAGCTATCCCCTCTTGGGCCAGACCCTTCCCGAGCGCCAGGTGAGCGACCTGCTGGCCGCCGTCGCGTTGTTGCGCGAGCAGCCCGCCACGGGGCCCGTGGCCGTCTACGGCCAGGGCTACACGGCGCCGCTGGCCGTGTATGCCGCGATTCTCGACCCCGAGATCACCGAGATCGTGCTCGCCGATCCCCCCGAAAGCCACGAAGACCCCGCGACACCCGAGTTCCTGGGCATCCTGCGGATCGGCGACCTGCCGCACAACCTGGCCCTGGCCTATCCGCGCACGATCACCTTCGTGGGCAAAGTGCCCGAAGCCTACGCTTGGACGCGGCAACTCTACGAGAAGCTCGGCGCCGGCGACCGCATCCGCGTGGTTCGCAGCGTGCGCGAGTGGCGTCCCCAATAGGCCGTGCACGGGAGCAGGCTCTTCGTTCGAGTTCAGCCTTCAGGCTGCCGCGGCGGGCCTCCGGCTCCCCGCGACCGGCCCCGGTTGCCCAACACGTCAACACCCCAACTCGTTTCCATTCTTCCCTCTCCAAAACGACCTCTCGGAGGTGCTTCCATGAACCAGCGCATGCTTTGGACCGCCGTCGTGTTCCTCATCGCGGGCTTTGCCGTGGCGGCCGATCCGCCCGCCGAGAAGGCAACGCAGTGGAGGGCGGGCGTGGCCTCGGCCACGATCACGCCGACCCGCCCCATGCCGATGGCCGGCTACGCCGGGCGCAAGGACCCGGCCGAAGGCACCGAGCAGGAACTGTTCGCCAAGGCCCTGGCCGTCGAAGACGCCGAGGGCCGGCGCGTCGTCCTCGTCACCATGGACCTGATCGGCGTGATCGGTCGGCTCCGCGAGACCGTGACCGAGCGGGTCCAAGAGCAGTACGACCTCCCGCCCGACGCCCTGCTCATGAACGCCTCGCACACCCACTGCGGACCCGACTACCGGCGCGACGACGCGCAAGACTACTTCGACCGCCTGGCCGACGTCCTCGTCGAACTCGTGGGCCAAGCGATCGGCCGGCTCGAACCCGCGTCGCTCTCGTACGGCCATGCCCGGTGCGCCTTCGCCATGAACCGCCGCACGCCCACCGAAAGCGGCTATCGAAACCACCCCAATCCCGACGGGCCGGTCGACCATGCGGTTCCCGTCCTGCGGGTCGACGATGCCGACGGCGAACTCCGAGCGGTCGTGTTCGGATACTCCTGCCACAACACGACGATGGGGTTCCTCAAGTGGCTGGGCGACTACGCCGGATACGCCCAGGAATACTTCGAGCACGACCATCCGGGCGCGACCGCCATGTTTCTCAACGGCTGCGGCGCCGACCAGAACCCCTATCCGCGCAGCCAGCTCGAATACGCGCAGCGGCACGGGCGCTCGCTGGCCACGGCGGTCGAGGCGGCCCTCGAAGTGGGCCAGAAGACGCCCCGGCATCAACGCCCCTTGGGCGGCTCGCTCCGCTGGGCCCTCGAAACCGTCGAGCTCGAGTATGACCAGCCCGACCGCGCTCCGCTCACCTACCCGGTGCAGGTCATCCGCTTCGGCAACGACCTGGCGATCGTCGCCCTGGGCAACGAAGTGGTGGTCGACTACTCGCTGCGTCTGAAGGGCGAGCTCACCCGGCCCGACGGCCCCGCCATCTGGGTCGCGGGCTACTCGAACCTTTACGGCGGCTACATCCCCAGCCGTCGCGTGCTGCTCGAGGGCGGCTACGAAGCGAGCAGCCCCTGGAAGCCGACGCTCGAAGAGGTCATCGTCGCCAAAGCCCACGAGCTGTTCGCCCGCCTCAGCCCCACCCCCGCCGCCGCCCCGCAGTAAACCGCCCGCCCGCCACCCCGCACGACGGATCGGCAACCGTCCCACAAAGGCCAAGGGGTCGCGGCGACGTGGGTGTAACCACAGTGGCAAGGAGCAAGCGAATCCAAATTGTTGCCTGTTCACAGCGATGATCCTATCTACGTCGCCACGCGATATCCGTAACTCAACCCAGAATCAGCGTTGTTGTGTTCTCGCAGCCACGGGTTGTGCAGGAAGAGTCCATACGCCAGAATCCATCTTAACACCGCTGTTTTGGGAGTCCCGATTCGGCAAAGGCAATTCAGTTTGGGAGATAGATTTTCATGTCCGAGCAATCTCGCAAACGCCTCCGTGACGTGCTGGAAGACCGTCAATTCAAGAAGACACTCATCAAACGCCTACAGCGAGAGCGACATGAATGGGCGAAGGATATGTCGGCGGCGGATGAAGAGGTGTGCTCCAGTCGCGAGCCACAGCACGAGTCGGTAGAGACTGCGGAACTCACAACTGACAGTTCCGACTGGCGCAACGTGTGGCGTTCGGATGCCTACGTGCGCGATACTGTCGCACCGCCGAAACTATTCGAACAGGCAATTCTCCACAAGCTGCCGAAACCGAGTTCCGTTACGGCCGACGACTTGGCCGAAGTCTTTTTCAACCAACTCGGCGGGATCTCGGACGCTGCCGCTATGGAATCGGCTTACGACCGTTTTGTGGAGAATGCTATCCTGCTTCTGGATGTTGCCGTAATCGCGAAGAGCGTTGCGGAAGACAACGAACTCGGCTGGGACTCACATGTGAGCGAGCCCTTCCCTTTGGGTCGCTGGTGCCTCGACCCACAAGAAGAACCGCACCCGGACTGCGTTCATCGCGGGATCTTGTATTTCGGCCTTGAAGGCTTTTCCAAAGAGTGGACTTCGCGGGTATACCGGCTTTGGGATTCAGACTCCGAGAGCGGTTTCATGTTCGTCGTGAGCTGGAATTACTATGATGAGAGAATAGTGGGGTATCTGTGCGGAGACGCGTCGATTAGAGCCTTTGCGGTCGCCGAGAAGGAGTTTAGGAGCATTATGCCTTCACTACTAAACACATTCCTTATCCTCCAACATGAAGTGGGGGCGGCGACGCGGAAGCCCGATTCGTGGTGGCAGCTACCCTTCGATGCCCGAGACGATTTTCTTGAGGTTAACTACCCGGCCTTCACATCGGGAGCTGCGAAGGAGTTTTTCAGAGAATGCATTTCCGGATATGTTGGTGGTGCGAAAAAGAAGGGCCTCATGGAACGTAGGATTGCGAATGCCGTGCGCATGCTCATGCAAGCCGACTCGCAAGGAAACTACGCAGTTGCGCTCGCCCTTTGCTTCACAGCAATCGAGGCAATCGTTTGCGGGGGCAACCAGAACATTTCGGACACTCTCGCAAGGAACGCCGCCACGGCGCTTGAACCAGATCGCGCTCAACGCAAACAGGCTGTTGACGCGATCAAGAATCTGTACGACATACGTTCGAAAGCGGTCCACGGCGAGATGGTGGAAGAAGATGAGCATGCTTGGCTACAAACCCGCCGTCTTGCTGCAGGGATTCTGGCTGCCGCTGCGCAATGGAGCGCATATCAGCGACGAATGGGCGACCGACTGGAACATCACGAGTTCGTGGCGCACTTGAAAGCGGCAAGCATATCGGGAAGCCCGGTCGTTGGGGTGTCGGAATCGCTGCGAAGCTGTCTTCCGGCGCGCAACTAGCACCCACTTTCACGCCAGATTTGCACCGGAAAAGGAAAGGGGTGATGGCGCATCCTGCGCACGCCCGTGCACGCGCGGCGCGGAGCGCCCATGACCCCCTCTCGGCGCGGCCGCAGGAGCAGATGCGAGTGGTTGGCCATCAGTTGGGGCACGTTTGGCGCCGGCCGTTCGGCCGATGGGCAACAGCTCGTGAAAAAAATCAACGAGTGCTCGCCAAGTCCTGCGTCCTCTTGCCTTGCCGCCGCGGGCATGGCGTGGGCTTGGCTTCAAAATCCCAGTTCGATTACACCTTCCTTGCGGTCCGCAAACCGCAGATTGCTGATCCCGACCGCGAGGCCCGATGCGTCGTCCGGAACCTCGTAGACTTGGACAAACGTGTGTGGCACATTGGGGTTTATAGTCTTCAACAACCAGACTACGTTCTTGTCAAGGTACCACGACGCATCGCTGAGCGTAGTGTACCGACGCCCCCTCCGGTCATATAGTGGCCGCTCAGCAAACGTCAGCGGCTCATCACTCTTGTTCTCAATTTCCATCTCCACATAGATGAAGCGGCCTGGCGTGGTTTTCGGCTTGACAAAGGCATTGTCTGACTTCAGCGTGTTTCCTAGTTTCCTCGCAGCGATGACCTTCCATCGCACATGCCCGAGAACGACGTCCTGCCGCCGCTCTCCGCCAGCCTCTACGGGAGTTTTCAGGATCTCTGTCCATCGCGTTGTCAACTGCGCGACTTTCCGCATGCGCTCCTGTTCGATCTGGGCTTCGCGTTCACGCGCTGCACGGTTCTCTGATGTCACCTGATCAGCCTGCACCGGCCACACGGCCAATCGGTGACCTGCCGGACCGGAAATCAGAATCAAACGGATGAATCCGATTCCGTCCGGTCCGCAGCGAAGGGCGACACCCGCCCAATTCGTGGTCTTGCTCGGCTGACGGAAGATCTTGAACGTCAGCATGAAATCGCCCCAGGTGCCCACGCTCCGAATTCGTGCCCACTCGCTCGTTGGTGTGGGGCACCAGAGAAAGCCATTCTCGACTCGCCAGGCACCATGAACGCCTAGGAAGTCGTTGATCTCCGAACGAGAAAATGTCTCGACCAGTTCCGGACTACCGGGCCGAAAGGTGCCAATTCGTCTTTCGGCGCCAGCGAACGTGTGCATGTCGAAAGTGCTGTCGAGATCCCACACAACGACGTTGTCAATTCTTACTCCGGGCGCGTTCCCGTGCTCCTCGTGTTGAAACGCAATGTGACCCTCCGCCGGCGCGTCGGGGAGTTGTACATCGTGCGTCTTGAAGAACCACTTGCCGTCATCGGACGCAAAAACGACCAGCCGTTGGCCAACCATCGCAAGTTGAATTGTCAACCATCTCCCGGGCTCAAACGACGGAACGGCCAGGACAGCGCTCGAGATAGCCATCATGCACGTCACGAGAATCAGCCGGCGGCAAGCTGTACGTCGCATGGAATTGCCTCGTACAAACTGACGTCAGGAAGGGGACACGTCACGAAGGGGTCATGGTACTTATCTGCAGAAGGGAAATGGAGCAAAAGAGAACGGGATCGAAAATCTGAACGCCCTTTTCGCTTCGCGCCAATGCACGCGTGACCGATGGTGCAACTTTCTGAGCAGCCCTCAGCATACCGCTCATCCGGGGCGCGTCAAGTCGCCTCCGCGGAAGAGAGTGGCATCCTGGAGAAACACGGCTGGGGTGTCGCCCAACTTCTCGTTGCTCCCGTGCCGTGCCGTGCGGTCACGCGGCACGGCCAACGTGTCCGCTAAACGTGCGCTGGTGTCCAAGTCGTTCTGCCGCGCCGTGTGGCCGCCCCTTCCGTCAGGGCTCCGCCGACGCCACGGTCACGATACGGGGGGGCGGCAGTCTTTCCGTCTCGGAACCACCTTGCTCCAACACATAGTCCAACTCGTGCGTATTGCCTCGATCATCGGGCCAGGCGACCTTGCGCTTGTCGCCGCGGGCCGCGCGAGGGTGTCTGTAATCGAGATAAAGGCCGTGCTTGTCCGCGACGGCCTTCAAGGGGCCGTAAACCATCGCTTCGAGCACGTCGCCAATGATCTGTCCGAACTTGTGTGAGGGTGACCGTGCCACAAGCGCCCTCTGAGCGTATTCTAACCTTCGACCCAAAGCCGTCCCTCACACAATGGGACGCGGTGCTTCCGGTTCTTCCATTTTGTGTTGCGATCCCGGAGCTTCTCGAATGTGAAGGCGCGAAAACCCGCGTTGAGGGCCAGTCGACCGAGCCAGTCGATCACGGGGACATACACGCCGTATGGCGCAGAATCGCCGACGACAAAACACACCCTGCATGGACTATCGCACGACCGGCGCAGGGCCCGCCATACCTTGGCCAGATCCAGGAAGTAGCAGGCGACCATGAGGTGGTACGTCTTCTTGCCGCCTCTGCCTAGGCGCACCTCGGCGAGTTCCTCGCAGACGGCCTTGATGTCGGAATGGATGACGCCCAACTCGGTTGCCCCGAGCACCTCGTTCAGGTCGACCGCCCTTTCGGGAACGTGCTGTGAGCATGAGCGAACGAGATACTGCCTGACCGCCTTCTGCAAATCGCCCCACCCGTCGATGTCGCGCATGAACGTCATCTCAAGCCGAGTGGCATCCGCATAGTCGTAGTTGTTCGGGTAAGGCGGCGACGTGATCACGAGATTCGCAAAGCCACTCGGGATTGCTTCACACGTTCTCGCATCTGCTTCGACCAGGTTCGCCTCAGGCCCCTTAATGCCTTGACACGCGAGCATGTCGCGATAGATGAGGTCGATTTGCCGTTCGAATGCCGCCAGGGGTTGTTCGGTCCGGCTCTTTCTTTTGTTCGGCAGGATGTATTGCCAGTTGGCCGTGCCCACGTGCGACGTTTGACGCAGGATCCCAACCAACGTAAGCCACGTGAGTTCCGAGGCAGCCGCCCCGTCAGCGTGCCGGTTCAGAGCCTTGCGCAGCTTGTCGAGATCGCGCAGCGCGTCGTCGCGGTAGCACTTGCGGATCAGCGGGGGATACTCCTCGATATCTCCCTCGGCGAGTCTTGCACTCTGGAGAACCGTCTGGGCGAAACGGCGGTATGCCTTGGCGTCAGTTCGCCTGGCCAGCTTCGCTCTCGCGATGCGGCATACAAAGGGATGCGACTCGACGCCGCAGCTTTGCGCACCTCGGTTTTCGGCGGCAAGCAGGGTTGTTGCGGAGCCCGCGAACGGATCGAGAACCCTAACCGCTTTGGCTTTCGCCATTGCCTCGTCAATCACGAATTCGGCCCACTCGCCGGAGAAACCAGCGCTATATCGAAACCATCGGTGAACCGGCAGCTTCATGTTGTCAAGGAACGTCGACGAGTTCCTGTGTTCCACGACGTGATCGAAGAGAGTCATTTGCCTGGCCAAGCCAACAAACCCTCCGAGCTGCTACGTGACGACTGCCGTTGACTGACGCCGGAAAGGGCCCGCTCCACTGATCGGGAGGGGAAAAGGGTGCAGAACAAGACGCGATCGAGAAGCGGAATGTGCCTCCCCCTGCGCCCTGATGCGTGCATCACGCCGAGTACGACTCCCCGAGCAGCCCTCAGCTTACCGCTCGCCCGAGGCGTGTCAAGTCGCCTCCGCGGAAGAGAGTGACATCCCGGAGAAACGCGGCTGGGGTCTTGCCCAGCTTCTCGCTCCTCCGATCTCGTGCGGTCACGCGGCACGGCCAACGAGTCGCCCAAACGCACGTGCGTTCGATCACTCCGTCGCCTCGTCGCGCACGCGGTGAATGCGCGGCGAGCGTGCGTCGGACGATGCGTTGCCCTCGCGCCGGCGGTTTGCTATGGTGGCCGCTCTATGAGCAGCCAATGGCCCCTGATTATCGCCGCGACGACCTCGGTATTTGCCGTCATCGGGGTGGGCGCGGCCGTGCGACGTATCGGATGGCTCAGCGAGGAGGCCGACCGCAGCCTGCTGAAGCTGGTCATCAACCTCTTTCTGCCCTGCCTGATCTTCACCGTGGTGGCCGACAATCCGGCGATGAAGCAGGCGGGAAATGTCCTGCTCGCGCCGGCGGTCGGATTCGGCGCCCTGTTGGTGGGGCTCGCCGCGGCCATGCTCGCGACCCGACTGGGACCTCGCCTGACGGGCCTGCACGACGCGGCGCAGCGGCGCACGTTTGCCCTGTCGGTGGGCACCTACAATTACGGGTTTCTGCCGCTCCCGCTCGTCAAGGTGCTGTTCGGCGACCGGACGCTGGGCGTGCTGTTCGTCCACAACGTCGGGGTGGGACTCGCCTTGTGGACGATCGGCATCATGATGCTCAGCGGCGCCGCGGGACGGCGGTGGTGGCGCCGGATGGTCAATCCGCCCAGCCTGGCCGTGGTCGTGGCCCTGGCGGTCAACTACCTCGATCCCGTGCAGCGGCTTCCTCATGTCGCCCAGGCCGGGCTGGGGATCCTGCGGACGGCGATCGAATGGCTCGGCGAAGCCACGGTTCCCGTCGCCTTGGTGCTCGTCGGGGCGACGATGGCCGACGAGCTGCGATCCGGCGGCGGGACCATGGGGCGGGCCGACTCGGCCAAGGTGGTCGCCTGGTCGTGCTTGTTGCGGCTCGTGCTGCTGCCGCTGACGATCCTGGGCGCGGCCGTGCTGCTGCCCGCCAGCTACGACCTCAAGTGCGTGCTCGTCGTCGAGGCCGCCATGCCCTCGGCCGTCTTTCCCGTCCTCCTGGCCCGGCACTACGGCGGCGATCCGGGTACGGCACTGCGCGCGGTCGTCAGCACGTCGCTCTTGAGCCTGCTGACCATCCCGATCTGGATATCCATCGGCCTCGAATGGGTGGGGGCGCCCACGGGCCCATAGCGAAGCGACTCGGCGACCCTCACCGCGGCGACCCCAGTCTTGCGACGTCGGGTCACAGTTCCCGGGTGATCGCGACGCGGCGCCGGCGGTTCAGCTCGTCGACGTACCGGTCGAGATGCACCCAAGGGGCCAGCACCCCATGCTGGTATACGCCCGAGGCGGCCACGTAGGCCGACTGATGATCGGTCCCCCACGCCATGCGCCGCACCCGCGCTCGCGGCGACACGAGCTCGATGTCGTCGGTGACGCGCAGGCTCGGCCCGGCCGCCGAGGCGGGCAGCAACTCGAAGGTGCGCGTCAGACGGATCGGGGCCTCCGCTCGGCCCGTAATCAAACGCCGCTGGAGCAGCCGGCGGACCAGGCCCCGGCAGAAGCGCCCCACCGCCCACATGCCCAGGTGGAACACGGCCTGCTTGACGGGCGTGGCCGTCTCGAACCGGCTCCAGCCGAGCGGGCCGCTCACCGAAAAGCGGCAGGCACCTTCCGGCAAACCCTCGTCGGCGTAGTCGATCGCGCGCGACGCGTCGTGCCACTGCGAGACCGCGATGCGCCCGTCGTCGAACTCGACGATCAAGCCCGCGTCGGTCACGGCCGGTTTGGCCCGGGCGAAGTGCTTGAACACGCCGCCCCGGGCGCCCGAAATCGCGGTGTGGGTCGTGCCGGTCCGCCGCACGAGCATGCCCGCCTGCTTGAGGAACTCGATCGGACGCGGCGGCTGCGCCGGGCCGGGTCGAACCGGCGACCAGTCGCCGTACGCGTCGAGAAGGCTCGCCAGCCGATGGACGAACATCCGGTCGTCGTCGAAGTAGGCGCATCGGCCCGACGCGAGGCTCTTCAGAAACCCGTCGGCCAGGTCGGCGGCCGCGGAGCTTTCCCGCGCGAGCAGCTCCATCCCGTGCGGATAGAAATGATAGGTGCCCCGGCTCCCGTACTCGCCGGCGAAGCTGTTGTCGGGATGCAGGAACAGCCGGGCGAACTCGACGGCCCGGCCGAGCGGCTCATCGAGCCCGCGTTCGCCGGTGATTCGTCGGTATTGGGCCAGACACTCGATGGTCACGGTCTGGTATCCGGGATCGGCCCCGCCGTACTCGTCGAACCAGCCCTCGCGGCTTTGCCAGTCGAGCACGCGGTCGATCCGCTCCCGCGCGAGCGACCGGTAGACGTCGTTCTCGGTGATCTGGGCGACGTGCAAGAGGCCCAAGGCCGCCAAAGCCTGGTGATTGGCCAGGCGCCCCGACTCGTCGTGGCCGATCAGCCACCGCGCGCGGCGCTCGAGCCAAGCGCGCAGCTCCCGGTCGTCGAGGCCGAGGATCCGGTAAGCCCGGGCGGCGGCCCGGAGCGAGAACGCGGCCGCCCCCAAGGCCCGCTCGAAGGGATAGTAGTCGTCGCACGAACCGTCGGCGTGGCTGGCGCGTGCGGCGAAACGCAGGGCGGCCACGGCCAACTCGCGAACCCGGTCGTTCCCGCACCAGCGGTTTCCCGGCAGTTGCCGTGCGTAGACCAGCGCCAGCGGCAAGACGCCCTCCTGGTACATCTCCGAGGGAAAGCTGCTCGTGCGATAGTGCCAGTACTGCCGATCGAGGCAGCCGTAGGTCGCCCGGTAGGGGTTTCGGTCGATGCTTCCCAACAGGCGTGGAATGGAGGCCAGCGCGGCCGCGAGATAGCGATCGCGCAGCGCGGGGTCGCGGGGCACCGAGCCGCCGTCGGAGCAGACCGGCACGGCGCTTCCCAGATGGCTCGTGAAACACGTGCCCGGCACGAGATAATCGTGCCGGACGACCGCGACCGAGGGACTGAAGCTTCGCGACATCGACTCGGCTCCCGTTCGGGTCTTGGGCCGCCCCTAGCGGCGATGATGGGCCACGATCACCTCGGCCAGAAGGCCGATCATGCAGGTCATGAACCCGGCCGTCAGAATCACGATATCCGACTCCTGCATGCTGCCGGTCAGCGCGAAGCTCGCCACGCTCTTGGCAATGCCCGCGGCGATCGCCAGGGCCGACAGCGGCAAGAACACCTTCAGCGGGCGGAAATAGAGAACGATCCGCAGCACGGTCGCCAGGTACGAGAGGGTGTCTTTGACCGGATGGAACTTGCTCTTCCCGATCCGCCGGCGATAGGGAACGGCCACGTACTTGACCGCGTAGCCGTTGGTCAAGAACGCCAGCGTCATCGTGGTGACGCAACTGAACCCGTCGGGCACGACCCACAGCCACCGCAGCATGGCCTCGCGCTTGAAGGCCTTGAGCCCCGTGTTCAGGTCGGGGATCTTGTGGCCCGTCAGGTAACATGCCAGGCGGCGAATGAACCACTTGGCCGGGCGGCGAAGCCACGGCCAGGTGCCCTGCTCGCTGGTGCGGGCCCCGTTGACCTGGTCGTAGGCCGGAAAATGGGCCATCAGGTCGGGGATCGCCGAGGCCGGATAGGTCCCGTCGGCATCGAGCATCACCACGATCTCGCCCCGCGCCTCGCGGATGCCCACGCGCCGCGCGGCGCCGGCTCCTCGGTTCTCGGGCATGCGGACCACGCGGACCGGGCACTGCCAGCACGAGCCGGCAAACCGCTCGGCCCGCTCGGCCGTCCGGTCGGTCGAGCCGTCGTCGACCACGAGGATCTCGTAGCGGATCGATTCGTGCGCCAGGGCCTCGACGACCTCCTCGAGCACCCGCTCGATCGCCTGCTCTTCGTTGAACGCCGGCAACAGCACGGTGAGCTGCCACGTCTGAGCCGTCTCAACCGGCGTTGTGGCAAGCACTTGCGTCTGCCAACCTTCCATGGCGTCGCCCTCCAGGGTCCCTCCCTCGACCGCTCGGGGGCCACCCGGGCGCACCGCTTTGGTGCAGTCGATCGGCGGCGCCCGACGGCGGAAAAACCGGCTTATACCACAAGCGTGCCGGCTGCTCCAACGCCAGTCGCGATTACCCCACTACGATCGGTTGCGTCCTACCCCGGAAGTGCTAATGCCATCGACGACCTGATCGGGTCAGGAAACACCGCCCCGTCGTATCGCGCCAGCCGAGCCCCCGTTGGAGTTCACGCTTTCGCGTGTCTTCAGACAGCCTGAAGGCTGAACTCCAACAAGACCGGCCACGCGCCGTGGCGGGGCCTCACTCCGCGAACCGGCCCAGTTCCGGGTGTTCGACCGCGAGATAGTCGTCGTAGCGCATGCTGATCGAGATCGCGTGGTCGCCCGCGTTGAAGTTGATCGCCGCGTTCTCGCCGAGCCGTTCGTCGCAGAAGGTGGGCAACTCGAAAAGGCTGCCGAAGGGCGGAATCGAGCCGGGAGCCAGCCCGGTCCGTTCGAGCACCTCGTCGCGGTCGGCGAATCGCAGCCTGCGCCATCCCGAGGCGCGGCGGACCTGCCGGCTGTCGAGCCGGCGGTCGGCGGGCACGACGAAAAGGACGAACCGCTCCTGCGCCTTGCACACCAATGCCTTTGCGCCGCTGGCCAGGGGGGTGCCCCTGACGCGGGCCGCCTCTTCGCTCGTGAACACCGGCTCGTGGCGCAACACCTCGTACGACACGCCGTGCCGCGCCAGGAGGCTCTCGATCCGCTCGAAAACCGTCTCTGCCATCCGAGAAAATCCGTCCAGGAGGGAGATGGCAACCGGCCCGATGCCGATTCGCCGAAACGCACTTTACGGCGCTGGCGGTCCCGCGGCAATTGCTTCAAGCCCCGCCCCACGACGTCGGGGGGTGGGTTCCCAAATCGCGGCCAGGCGATACCATTCTGGTAATGCGTCTTGACGGACCCTAGGCAGAGACGGCCCGAGCCGAGGAAGAAGCTTCGCGATCGGGGCTTGCGACCACGGCGGGGCGTCCGACGTCGACCCGACGTAAACGCCGGCCCCGCGACCGCTTCGGCGCGGTCGCGTCCGTCCCCCCGTTTCGACCCGATGCGTCGGGTCGCCGTGACGCGACCGCTCGGGCCGCGACGAACCTCGAGGAGAACGCTCGACCCATGAGCTCGCCCCAACGAACGATCGACCCGTTCCACGCCCGCGACACCTTCGACACCGGTTCGGGCACGGCGGGAATCTACCGCCTTACCCGGCTCGAAGACGCGGGGTTGACCACCCTGTCGGCCTTGCCGTTTTCGATCCGCGTGCTGCTCGAATCGGCGCTTCGCACGTGCGACGGGTTCGAGATCGTCGAAGACGACGTGAAGAACCTCGCCGGCTGGACCTCGCCGAGCCGGGCGGCGGTCGAGGTGCCGTTCAAGCCGGCCCGGGTCGTTCTGCAGGACTTCACCGGCGTGCCCGCCGTGGTCGATCTGGCGGCCATGCGAAGCGCCATGCAACGACTCGGCGGCGACCCGAAGCGGATCAATCCCCTCATTCCCGTCGACCTGGTGATCGACCACTCGGTGCAGGTCGATCGGTTCGGCTCACCCGACGCTCTCGGCTACAACGTCGACGTCGAGTTCCAGCGCAACGGCGAGCGGTACCAGTTCCTTCGCTGGGGGCAGCAGGCGTTTTCGAATTTCCGCGTGGTGCCCCCGGCCGTGGGGATCATTCACCAGGTGAACCTCGAGTTCCTCGCGAAAGGCGTGTTCCTGCGCGACGACCACGCGGGTCCCGTCGCCGTGCCCGACACGCTGGTCGGCACCGACAGCCACACGACGATGATCAACGGCCTGGGCGTGGTCGGTTGGGGCGTGGGTGGAATCGAGGCCGAGGCCGTCATGCTCGGTCAGCCCCTCTACATGCTCATGCCCGAGGTGGTCGGTTTCGAGATGACCGGCCGGCTCCCGCCCGGCGCGACCGCCACCGACCTGGTGCTTACCGTGACCGAGCTGCTTCGGCGGGAAGGCGTGGTCGGCAAGTTCGTCGAGTATTTCGGGCCCGGCGTGTCGGCCATGCGCCTGGCCGATCGGGCGACCGTGGCCAACATGGCCCCCGAATACGGCGCCACGATGGGCTTCTTTCCCATCGACGACGAGACGCTGGTCTACCTGCGCGAGACCGGGCGAACCCGGGAGGAAGTCGAGCTGGTCGAGCGGTACACGAAAGAGCAGCAACTGTTCCGGACCGAAGGGGCTCCCACGCCGGCGTACACCAAGACGCTTTCGCTCGATCTGGCGACGGTCGAGCCCTGCCTGGCGGGACCGAAGCGCCCGCAAGACCGCGTTGCCCTGGGCGCGATGAAGGCGTCGTTCGGGCGGTCGCTCCGGGCCCCGGTCAGCGAGCGGGGGTTCGCCCTGTCGCCCGACGAGGCCCGGCGCACGGCCGAGTTCGCCGCCGACGGCCGCACCGCCAAAATCGGCCACGGCGCCGTGGTGATTGCCTCGATCACGAGCTGCACGAACACCAGCAATCCCAGCGTGATGCTTGCGGCCGGGCTCTTGGCCAAAAAGGCCGCAGCCCGCGGGCTGTCGGTCGGGGCGCACGTGAAGACGAGTCTGGCGCCGGGGTCGCGCGTCGTGACCGATTATCTGCACAAGGCCGGCCTCGACGAGCCCCTGGCCGCGCTGGGTTTCGACACGGTGGGATACGGCTGCACCACGTGCATCGGCAACAGCGGCCCCTTGCCCGATCCGGTCGCCCGAGCCGTCGCCGAGGGCAACCTGGTCGCCGCGGCCGTGCTCAGCGGAAACCGCAACTTCGAGGGTCGCGTCAATCCCCTGGTCAAGGCGAACTATCTGGCCAGCCCGCCCCTGGTCGTGGCCTACGCCCTGGCGGGCACGGTCGACGTCGACCTGACGACCGACCCGCTCGGCACCGACGCCGAGGGCATGCCGGTGTACTTGAACGACATCTGGCCCACCCAAGAGGAGATCCACGAAGCCGCGGCCGCGGCGGTCGGGCCCGAGATGTTCCGCCAGCGCTACGGCAACGTTTTCGACTCGAATCCCAAGTGGAACGCGATCCCCGTCGCGGCGAGCGAGCTGTACCCGTGGGATCCCCAGAGCACGTACATCCAGGAGCCGCCGTTTTTGGTCGACCTGGCGGCCCAGCCGGGCCCGATCGAGCCGATTCGCGGGGCCCGGGTTCTGGCCTTGCTGGGCGACTCGGTGACGACCGACCACATTTCGCCGGCCGGCGCGATCGCCGGCGACAGCCCGGCGGGCAAGTACCTGCGCCAATGCGGCGTGGACCCGATCGACTTCAACAGCTACGGATCGCGACGGGGCAACGACCGCGTGATGACCCGGGGCACGCTGGCGAACATCCGCATCCGCAACCAGTTGGCCCCGGGCACCGAGGGCGGAGTCACCCGGCACCTGCCCGACGGCGAGCCCATGAGCATTTACGACGCGGCCATACGCTATCGGCAGGAAGGCGTTCCGCTGGTCGTCCTGGCCGGAGCCGAGTACGGCACGGGAAGCAGCCGCGACTGGGCGGCCAAGGGCACCTACCTGCTCGGCGTGCGCGCGGTCCTTGCCGCGAGCTTCGAGCGGATCCACCGCAGCAACCTCGTCGGGATGGGCGTCCTGCCCTTGCAGTTCGCCGACGGCACGACCTGGCAATCGCTCGGGCTCACCGGCGAAGAGCAGTTCGACGTACCCGTCGACGACGCCCTACGGCCGGGCTGCGAGCTGACGGTCCGGGCACGTCGAGCGGAGGGCGGCGCGGTCGAGTTCGGCGCGAAAGTGCGCATCGACACGCCGGTCGAGCTGGAATACTACCGCAACGGGGGGATCTTGCAGACGGTGCTCCGCAAACTGCTCACCCGATGAGACCGGCCGGCGATTCTTCCTGCCCCGCGCCGCGATTGCCCAACGGCGGGCAACAACGCGCAGGCCTCACGACCGATGGGCCACTTCGCGGCCGATCATCTCGAGGTCGCGCTGGTAGAAGTGGATCGCCTCGGTCGGGGTGAGGTTGAAGATGGCCCGACCGTCCGTTTCCCAGTGGTCGCGGTCGAAGCGGAAGACGGCCGTGGCGGCTCGCAGGTTGCCCACCGCATCGGGGGGGCCGATCGAGCGCGTGTCGGCGTTGTCCATCTCGATGGTCACGGCCACGAATGCCGAGAGTTCGCCCGTCGAGCGATTTCGGGCGTAGGCCACGTCGTCGTCGAACTGGCAATCGGACCAACGCGGGGCATCAGGTTTGGCGCGAATCGCGCCGAGTTGGACGAATTTGGCCTCGAGGCGCTCCCGTTGACGGTGGAAATCGCGGCACGCCTCGGCGAATCGGGTTTCGCGCCACGCGGCACGAAGGGGCCGCCAAATCAAGCCGACGACGACGCCCAAGGCGACCGCGGCAATCAGCAGAATCCAGAATAGCCCATTCATTTTGAGCCCCCGAACAGGCTGGCAGAACCGCCAACCGCACAGACACCTTTCATTGTAAGAGGCCCGTGGCAGAAAAAGCAAGCAGTACGCGGAAAATTACCGGTCCGCGTCGATACGGATCCTCAACCTGAAGTCAAGCCCACGGTTGCGCGGGCAACCGCCGATATGGGGGGCATGGTGCCGCCGGTCGACACTCTTGCGATGTCGCGACATGGCCCGGCCCGTTGTGTTCTCGGCAGGACCACGCGGTGCCCCTGACGAAATCCGGCGGCTCCGTTCCACTTGCCCCGACGCGCCAAGACCACGCGCTGGATTCGGCCCTCCCGTCACGAGGTCAAGGCACGGTTCGGGGAAGGCGCGCTCGGGGTGGCGCGGTTCACGACGTCGCTTCGCCTTGTGGGAGGGGCCCCCCGGCGAATGACCGCCGTCGCGGGGAGGGGACGGAACCTCTTGACGCGAGACGAAACCCAACTCACATGGCGGCCCGTCCCTCCTGCAGGAGTCTCAACGGTTCCGCGCGTCCCGTTAAAAACGCCGGCCAGAGGGCCGCCAGGAAACAAAGCCCTAAAGCCATGGCGAACCCGACCGACAGTTGCGCCCACGGAATCACCAGCGGCGGTGCCAGTCCGCCGAAGAAACTGACGTGCTGCGAAATGCTTGTGCCGCACCAGCCGGAGAAAACGCCGAATCCGAGACTCATCAGGCAGGCAATCAGCCCGATCAAAAGGCCCTCGGCCAGAATCATGCGGAGCAGGCCGGATCGCGTCACTCCTTGCGATCGCAGGACGCCGAACTCCCATCGCCGGGCACGGACCGAAGCCATGACGGTATTCACGACGCCGAGCGACGTGACCAACAGGGTCATCAGCGGCAGGTAGCACGAGGCCCAAATCATGCCCGAGGCGCGCGCGGTGATGCGCGCGAGGACCTCGTCGGGCGTGGTGACGCGGACGGACTCGCCGAACATCGTCGCGCCCACGGACCACGTTCCCTGCGCGTTGACCGGCTGCGTCTCACCCGGGTTCCGGTCGGCAATGGGCCGCAAGGCCTCGCCGATCTTCACGACGGCCGCTCGCTTCGCGTCGATCACGCGATCGGCCATCATCGGCGATCGACTGCCCGCCGCACGGTCTCCACCCGCCGTGGCGGCCTTCCTCGCCTCTTCGGCCTCTTGGACTTCCGCCAAGTGCTCTTGACCGAAACGCTCGTCCACGTTCATCCAAAAGAAGTTGACCTGGTGCAGCCCGAAATCGCGGCGCACGGCGTCGTAGTCGGCGAACACCATCGCCGCCGAACGTCCTTCACGCCGCCTGAGACCGGAGAACTTCGTCATCCAATGCCAGCCGGGCAGCGACACCGCGCCGACGATCGTATACTCGACGCGCTTCGAGGGCGACGCGGGCGGAATCATGGAAAACCGATCGCCGAGATTCAACTTCGTCGCCCTGAGAAAATGGTCGGGCACGATGCAGTTGCGGCCCTGTTGGAGCCTGGCGACTGCATCCGCCGCACGGCCTTCGACAAAACGTGCCTTGACCAGGGGATCGGAACCGCCGAACGCCACCTCCGGGTCCAGGCCGACCAGGATGACGTTGTCTTGGCGAATCACCGACGCTTGGGTCTCGCTGCCGGTGAGGTCGGAGGCCAGCTTCGGCTGCTCGACGGCCAACGGGATGCACTGGTCGGCCCGTACCCCCTCGATGGCACGCACGGCGGCGATTTCCGAGTCCGGCAGTCCGCCGATCTGAAACGCCACGAGCATGTCGGGACACCAATCGCCCGGCTTGAACGGCTCCAGCATCGAGTAGCCCCAGATTTGCATGGCCACAAACAGCCCGAGCCCCACGGTCAATGCCGCCGTGGTGCCGAGCGTGCGCCCCAAGTTGCTGCCGAGTTGCGAGCGGAGCAATCGCGGGTGCAGTCCCAGAAGCCGGGCAATCCACGGTCCAATCACGCCTTCGACGATCAGAATCGTCGCCGGCGCCAGCAGCAAGAACCCGACGGCCATGGTGGTGCAACCCACGGCCATGTAGAGGGCGTAGAGCCTGTCGCTCGACATCGATGCCGACGCAACGTAGACCAGGACCGGGTTGACGGTAATCAATATCAGGCCGATGGCCCCAAACACCGCGGTGACCGTCCGATTGGGTCGCACCGAGCGGCGCGACGACATGGCTTCGAGCGGCTGCACGCTCATGGCTCGCCATGCGGGAAGGACCGATGCCGCCAGGGCGCCGCCGAACGCGATTGCGCCGGTGAAGACAATGCACCACGTGCCCAGCGACGCGCCGCTGCGGAACAGGTCGGATTGCACGCGCGTGACGACGGCCAGGAGTCCCCCGCCGGCGAGCAAACCGCCTCCCCAGCCGATCAATGCCAGAAAGATCCCTTCCATGGCGATGACCTGGGCCACCTGCCCGCGCGTCAGGCCGACGGCTCGCATGATCGCGAACTGGCGGACCCGCTCGGTGACGCCCATGCTCAGCGTGGTGAAAATGATGAACAGCGCGGCCAGTAGCGAAAGGCCCGTGGCGGCCCACGCTTGTTGCCTGGCGCGCGTGGCCATCATGCCTTCCTCGATGCCCGTCTTGATGTCTTCGACGCCGAGAATGGAAGCGGCCGGCCGGGCCTTGGCGATTCGCACCTCCCACGTCTTGCGGAACTGCGTGATCTCGGACTTGGCCTCCGGCTTCCATCGGACGTTGATCAGGTTGATTCTCGCCTCACCTCGCGTGAAGTGCTCGGCCAAGCTCATGGGAACGTAGATGGCCGACGACGCCGGACCGGCCTCGATGCCCGTTCGCGGTGTGGTGGATGAGGGCGAACGCATTCTGCGACCCATCCCCACTGGCGACGAGCCTTCTTCGATCAGGCCGACGATGTTCAGACGGTACTCTTTCGTGCCGAAGATCACCAGCGCGTCGTCGCCCAGGGTCAGACCCATCCGCTCGGCCGTCGTCTTGCCGATGACGGCGCCGCGTTGTTCGGGATGCTGCGTGTCGATCCAAGTGCCTTCGACCAAGGTGTGCGGCGGCTCTTCGGCATCGGTGCCGACAAGCGTCGGCGACGGGACAAAGCGAGGCGGGCCGCCGGGTGGCCCACCCGGCCGTCTCGGTTGCCCGGGCGGACCCGGTTCGCGTGGACCCGGGGGGCCACCTTGGGGTCCAGCTTCGCCGCGAGGGCCGCCACGTGCACCAGCACGTGATCCGCGCGGTCCACCAGGGCCACCGGGTCCTCCGCCAGCGGCCGGCCCACCGGGGCCGCGGTTCGGATTGAGAAGCTGCGTCGGAAGCTGCGTCACCGGCGTGACTTCCGCCACCGCCGGGTCCTGGCGCAACGATTCGACCAGACTTGTGTCGAGGAAAGGGTCGTTCGGGTCCTCGGGCACCACGAAGAAATCGTATCGGCCCAGATACTCCACGGCTTGCTCACCGAATTGCGAAGCCAGCGCGTCGTACCCGCTGACCACCCAGACCACGACGCACGCCGAAGCAACGATCGCCAACGAAGTCAACAGCATTCGTACGGGATGCCGCACCCCGTAGGAGAACGCCAGTTTCCAGGCGACTCTCATTTCTGGACCTCCGCTGCTGGCGTTACGCCGACCACGTCCTGATAGTGGGCCGCCAACGCGTGAAGGTCGCGGAATTGCCCGGTCGGGAATTCCGTGAGCACACGCCCGTCTTTCAAGATGATAATGCGTTCGGCCCAAACAGCCACCGCCGGCTCGTGCGTCACGACGACAATCGTCCGGCCCTGCTCCTTGCACAACTGCTGCAACAGCGCACAAAGGCCCTGCGCGGTAACGGAATCGAGGCTGCCGGTCGGCTCATCGGCGAGGATCACGGAGGGATCGCCGATCATCGCCCGGGCGATGGCGACACGCTGCTGCTCCCCGCCGCTGAGCGCGTCGGGCCGATGGCGTCGGCGTTCGGTCAAGGCGAGTCGAGCCAACAGGCTCTGCAACCGATCCTCGACAGGCCCGCCGCCCCGATCGGCCAGGATGGGCAGCAAGACGTTGTCCTGGGCCGAGAGCGTGGGGATGAGATTGAACGCCTGGAACACCAGGCCGAGATGCCGGCGTCGGAAGCGCGTGAGTTGCCGGTCCGACATGCTCGAGAGATCCTGCCCATCCACCAGGACCTGGCCCTCGTCGGGGCGCGTCAGCCCCGCGATCACGTGGAGCAAGGTGCTCTTGCCCGACCCGCTCGCACCCATCACCGCCACGAATTGTCCGCGCTCGATCGTGAGCGAGATTTCCTTGAGCGCTTCAATGATCGCGTTGCCTTGTCGGAATCGTTTGGTCAAGCGCTCCACGCGAAGCGGCGGCGCGGCAGGGGGGGACTCGCTCATCGTGTTGGATGCCCTTTCTCGACGTTGCCCCGGCATGGAAGAAACGCAGCAGGATCGCCTTTCCGGACCGTTTCGAACGGCGGGAAAAGGCCGTACCGCACGATCGCCCACACGCAATCGTGCCCTAATGCCCGGAGGTCACCTCCCCGCCCGCTCGGGTCCAGAGACCGTGCCACGTCGTCCTTTCGATCGTTTCACTGATAAACCGCACGCTGCCGTCGCAAAACGAGGCGTTGACGCCGCCGGGGTGCCGGCTGCGGGCCGCGGTGATCTTGGCCGATCCACCGACCAGGTCCGGAACCGGGCTGTTGGGGGTAAAACGGCCGTTCATGACGGGACCGGCCGGGGAGCAGCCGCGAAGCCAATACGAGAGTCGCGCGCCGTCCCATCCGGTGATGCTGGGAAGCACCGCGTCGAGCCCGCCGGCATCCGCCGCCGCCGCCAAGGTCGCGCTTGCCGAAGCCCGCCCTCGATAGACTTGGGCGTCCGGCGTCGGCGTAAGCGGTGGCCAGTCGCAGGGACCGCGCAGCGACTCCGTGAAGGCGAGCGTGTTGGTCGTGCCATCGAGGATGGAGGCGAACCGAGTCATCGCGCCGACCCAGCAAAGACCGTCGGTTGCGCCAAAGCCTGGATTGAACATCCCGTCCATTCCGCTCCCGTGGTTCATCGCGTAGTTGGTTCCGGCCACCGGAATGGCGGTTCCGGACGGCAGGGTCATGTTGTGAATCGGGTTCTCGGCGTCGCTGGGGCACAAGAATAGGGGAACGGCTGTCGCGGCGGCGGGGCGAAGTGCGACCGGAAGGTCGTCCCGGCCAACATGCCCCATGTCGATCGCAAAGTCGATCAGGTCTTGAAGGTTCGCCTGCTCGCAATACGGCAGCAACTTGGCCAGGGGCGAATAGTCGATGGGATAGACGCTCCCCGACCATCCGGCGTTGGGCAACATCCCCTGGAACGTGTCGGCGTAGTTGTGCATCGCCAACCCGATCTGCTTGAGATGGTTGCTGCACGACATCCGCCGGGCCGCCTCACGCGCCGCCTGCACCGCCGGCAACAACAGGGCGATCAAGATGCCGATAATGGCAATCACCACAAGCAATTCAGCCAGCGTGAACCCTTTTTGCGTCGCCGCGGGACTTCGTCGACTCATACGGATTCCATCCTCGTTCCCACGAAAGGCCATGAATCGGATTACCGCAGGCATGATTTTTTGGGGCTTGTCTCTCCACGGGGCGGTCGGCAATAGGAGAGTGCCAGAAGCGCGAAGGCCGTCGCCAGGTTGGGGTCGCCTTCCATCCACCGGATGTTGGCGTTGACCCAAGAGCCGTTCTCTTGTTGCCGCCGGGCGAGCTCGTCGGTCAATTCCCGACGCCAGTCGTGCTTCACGCCCTCGGCGTCCTCGATCTCATCGACCCCGAGGGCATCCAGCGCCTTGGCGAAAGTGTGGTAGTAGTAGTACAACCCCGCGTCGCCCATGCCCGGATTGCACTTCACGTCATAGTTCTTACGCATCCACCCGACGGCGGCTTTCACCCGCGGGTCGTCTTTCGTCAGCCCGGCATAGACCATGCTCTTCAGGCCGGAATACGTCATGGAGCCGTAGCTTCGCAGACCGCCACCAAGCGTCTGCCTCTCCTCGTCTTGTGTGCTCAGCACGCACGTGTAATAGAACCCGCCATCGTTCACTTTGGTGGCGAACCGAGTCGTGTTGTGCTCGCTTTCAAGGTTCTGGCAGCGCGACACGAAAACCAGCGCTTTCTGGATGGCTTCATCATCCGGCCCGGCGCCGCAGGATTTCAAAGCGTCGATCAAGAAAGCCGTGTTCGACAGATCCGGCCGGGCCTTGCCGCCGTACCCCGCGCCGCCGTAGTACAGGTCGGACCGGTCCTTATCCTCGCTTTCGTCCCACTGGCCGCCGCGAATGAACGCCTCTCCAGCGCGGAGGATTTCGTCATACCGGCCATGACGATTCGCCTCCTTGAAGCAGACCAAGGCGATGCACGTTTCGTAAGTCGAAATACGGCTGCCCGGCGTGTAGATGCCGCCGCTCTCTTGGGTGTACTTTTCCAGATACTTCACGGCGTTGGCAACCTGGGGGTCGGCTGCCGTGCGACCGCTCCGCAACAGGCCCAGCGCAGCCAGGGCGGTCGGACCAATCCCGGCGTGAGAACTCAGCGAGCCGTCTTGCGACTGGCCTGCCGCGAGGAATTGAATCGCTCGGTCCACCGTCGTCTGGTGAAGCCGAGGATCAGGACCAAACGACCCGGCTTCGCCCGCAGCCAGGCATGATGGAGGAGCAAAAAGGCAACCGCTAACGATCGTCCCCGCAATGAGCGGCAATGTCCGCATCGCTTCGTCTCCCTTTTCCCGGTTCGGCCTGACGCATTCCATGGCGATGAATGCAGAAACCGCGGAGTAAAACTCCCACGGAAGCACACGTGCTCGACTTCCCCTTGCCCGTCCCGCAAGGGAACCCTGGCGGAGCGGGGCCCGCCGTCATGAGTGCCGCCTGCCTCCTCCTCAATGGACGCAGCCGCGGCTTCGCTAGGAGGCAATTGGCGTGCCATGACCCCGATACACAACAGATTTGCGCAAGTGGCTGGCGCGCAACCACTTATGGGGCTGCCGGCCGACTCGGCATAACCCAGGCGGCGTCGAATTTCTCGACACAAATGTCAGTCGCTTCGACATGTCCGCCGGGGCCGTCGGTCAACTCGACATTGCGAACCCTCCCCCTCGGCGGGGCGTGTTATGGCCGTTGCGCCGGAAGCCGGCACGCGGAGAGCCGACCACGGGATGGCCGATCCTGGTCTCGTCGCCCTTGCCCGTCCTTTCGGTCGTCCTGGTCGCGATCCTTGACACGAAGAGGCACGGCGACACTCTCGGCGCGAAAACAAGCGAGGCAGGCTTTCGGGCCCTTTCAGCTTCCCGGTTCCTCGCCGGCGGCCGGGTGGTCGTGGGCGGGGCCGACCGATGCCACGGCATGGAACGCCTCGGCGTCTTGAGGCCCGGAGCGATCGAACTCGTCGTCGGCCGATTCGGGCGCCCGTCGGTGAACGCGCCTCTCCTGCTCGTCGGCGCGGACTCGAGCGAAGTAGCGAACGGCCAGATTGGCGCCCAGCGCCAACGCGAGTCCGGCGATTTCGAGGTGGTAGACCGCCCAGGCCACCAGCGCGGTGGCGACCATGGCGATCGCGGCGGCGAGGAACCAGCTCGTAATGACCCAGATGGCGCGGCCCACCTTCAACTCGGCGTCGCCGCGGGTCATGACCCGATCGGCCAGGCCGGTGGCGATCACGGCGGCGAAGGCCACGTAGGTGGTCGAGACGGGCAGGCCCCGGCTCGACGCCAGGGCGATGACGCTGGCGCTGACCGACATGATGACCGACGCCCGCAAGGCGTCGTAGTGCATCTTCTTGCCCGCCTCGGTCAGCGAAGGGCCGGGGGCCAGATCGCGTGCCTTGGGGCGAAAACGCAGAAGCCCCCGCGCCAGCGCCTGGCACCATTGCGGGGCGTACAGGGCGACCTTGTCGAATTGGCTGCCCGTGTTCACCTCGGCCCGCGTCACCCGCTGGGCATGGCGCGTCGACATGCCCAGCACGATCAACAGCCCGCAAAGAAACAACGCCCAATGCGAAATGGGGATTTGGGTCGCCATGCGCACCGACTCGTCGGAGTGGCGCCAGAGCCAGAACGCCGACAGCCCCGGCGACGCGCAGTTGGCCAGATCGTTCTGGCCGAAGGCGAAAGCCATGCAGAGCATGCCGACCAGCGCGGTGCACTGAAACAGAGACCGGGCGCCCCGCTCGCCGGTCAGTGTGAGGGCCA
>Ga0334900_1001432_pt1 | contig 25780 bp, 22 predicted proteins | sample GraSluR3_MG_2_FD_207231 | JGI IMG/M metagenome (GOLD analysis project Ga0334900, IMG submission 207231) | Sludge microbial communities from methane-producing bioreactor in Wageningen University, Netherlands - Granular Sludge_31_08-R3 | ecosystem: Engineered > Bioreactor > Anaerobic >...
AAATTGCCGAGCAGCTTCGAAGTTCATCAGTTGTTCAAACATACCTCAGCCCGGAAATGGAAGGCTCTCTGGACCGCGTGGACTGGAAAGAGGAGATCATACCAACACGGGAGGGGGATTCCAGAGTCATTCTGGTCTCCCCCCGGACCGTAGAAGAGCCCTGCCCCCTCTTTATCAACATGCACGGCGGCGGTTTTGTCCGGGGCTACGAAAAGCGGGACACCGTCTTTTCCGCCCTGCTGGCGGAAAGCCTCGGCTGCAAGGTCATCGATATCGACTACCGTCTTGCCCCGGAACATCCCTTTCCCAGCGCCCTGAACGAATGTTACGACGTGGTAAAATGGAGCTTCGACCATGCGGATTTCCTGAAGATCGACAGGAAGCGGATAGCCCTGGGGGGTCACAGCGCAGGAGGAAATTTTACCGCCGCCATCGCCCTCATGGCAAACCAGACCAGGGACTTTTCCCTCTGCCTGCAGATCCTTGATTACCCCTTTCTGGACGCGGTTACCGATCCTGCCGAAAAAGCGGAGCCCGAAAACCTGCTTCCGGTGGAACGGATGCGATTCTTCTCCAGGCTCTATATGGAAAACGAAGAGGATTACTCCAACCCCTTTTTCTCCCTTGTGTGCGCGACACCGGAGATGCTGAAGGGGCTTCCGCCCGCCCTGATTATAACCGCAGGGAAGGACTGTCTCAGAAAGGAAGCGGAGCGGTACGCCATGATGCTGATCCATGCGGGGGTGGATGTCAGAATGCGCTGTTTCCTCGAGAGTAATCACGGATTCATAATCCACGGCCTTGCCGAATACCGGGAAGCCCGTAACCTGATTATAAACGCCCTGGAAGAGGCGTTTAAATAAAAGTCAAAAAAGAACATTACCTGATAGGAGGAACAATGAAAAGAACAGGAATCATTCTGCTGTGTTTGCTGGCTGCCGCTTCCTTTGCCGTGGCGGAAGGAACCTCGGAAAAAGGTACCGAAGCCCAGTGGCCCAAGGGTCCGGTCCAGATCATCGTTGGTGCAAGAGCCGGCGGCGGGACCGACCTGATGGCACGAATATTTTCTGACTACCTGCAGAGGGAACTCGAAAGTCCCGTGGTCGTCGTCAATCAGCCCGCCGGGGGCGGAACCGTTGCCTATGAACAGGTACGCACCGCAAAACCTGACGGCCAGACCCTTCTTTTTATGCATACCGGCATGATCATTTACAATCACACCGGCCGCTATGATCACCCTGTATCGGACTTCACTACCATCGCGATCGCCCAGAGCTATCCGCCCCAGGTATATGCGGTCGCTGACGATGCACCCTGGGACAACATGAAGGACTTTGTGGAGGACGCCCGCCGAAACCCCGGAAAAAGGACGGTAGGAGTCGCCCTGGGGGGAACCACTCACTTTATTGCCGGAACCATCATGATGGAAGAAAATGTGGAACTAAAACTCGTCGAAGCGGCTTCAGAAGTTGACAAGGTGGCAGCGATCCAGGGCGGGCATATTGATATAGGAAACCTCGGGTCCAGTTCCGCCGCCCAGTATGAAGAGGCCGGAAAAATGAAGGTCCTGTGCCTAATTGATCCGACTCCGGATCCCAAGTATCCCCAGTATGTACCGGCTATTGATCAGGGACTCAATTTCAGCTGGATCGCACCGCTGGTAGTCTGGGGTCCCAAAGGTATGGACCCGGCGATCGTGGAGCAAATAAATACTGCCACAAAAAATATGGCCACGGACCCCGAGGTGCAGGAACAGCTTAAAAAGATGTCCAGCGCATACCAATATTACACTGTGCAGGAAGCACAGGAACTTATCCGGAAAGAGGACGAAAAGATAGCCGCCCTGGCAGACAAACTCGGCCTGGCGACAGAATAGAACATCGCAGTGATACCCCGGAAGTTTCTTCCGGGGCAATTACCGCACATACAGGGTAAAATCATGATGAACGACAAACGACTGGGCTTTATCATTCTGGCTCTCGGTATTGCAGGGATCCTTCTAACCATGCAGATCCCTGTAAAAACCTTCACCGACGATCCCGGACCTCGGGTGTTCCCCTATCTGGGAAGCATCATTCTTGTTATAAGCGGTCTTGGATTAATCCTTACCCGGCAAAAATCAACCGAAGATACCGAACATTTCCTGACGAGGGAGGGCTGGAAACGGGCCGGTATAATGACGTTGCTTTTTATCATCTACTCTCTGGCACTTAAAATAGTCGGCTTTTATATAGCTACACCGGTCATGGTTTTTTTCTTCTACCGGCAGATCGCCGGCCCGGAAAAGACCGTCCTGCTCCGGGGGATCATCTACTCCCTGGTAACCTTCGGAGCTGTATACTTTGTTTTCAGCAAAGTTCTTAACTCCTTTCTCCCCCCGGGAATGATTTTTTAAAGGAGCCTCTGGAATGGAAATGTTTTTATCCAGTCTGTTTTCACTTATGAGTCCCGGTCCCTTTCTGCTTGTACTTATCGCCAGTGCCGTGGGTATTGTCCTGGGGGCCATTCCCGGGCTCAGCGGGGGCCTCGGTGTCGCCCTCATGTTGCCGGTTACCTTCGGCATGGACCCTCACCTGGGACTTGCCATGCTCATCAGTATATGGGTCGGCGGTGTGTCCGGCGCCATGGTCGGTTCCATCCTGCTTGGAATCCCCGGATCTCCCTCAGCCATCGCCACCTGTTTCGACGGTTACCCGATGACCAAGAACGGCCAGGCCGTCAAGGCCCTGGGAGCCGCCATCACCGCCTCCTTTATGGGGACCTTCTTCAGCATCCTCATAGCCACTTTCTTAAGCCCCGTCATCGCCGACCTTGCCCTGAAACTCGGCCCCTGGGAGTATTTCTCCCTCGGTTTCTGCGCCATCGCCCTGGTAGCAGCACTGTCGCGGGAAAATGTATTCAAGGGCCTGGCAGCCGCAGCAATAGGACTTTTACTCAGCTCCGTCGGGTTCGCCCCGATAGACGGATTTCCGCGTTTTGCCTTCGGCAACTATTACCTCAACGGCGGCTTCGACCTGATCTCCCTCATGCTGGGCCTCTTCGCTATCAAGCAGATTGTAACCGACTATGCGCGGGGACAAAAAGAACTGCCTCCGGTGGACATGAGGAACATCACCGGGTTTGGTGTCAGCCTCAAAGAGTATCTGGAAAACGCAGTTAACCTGGTGCGCTCCTTCCTGATCGGTCTGTGGATCGGGTTTCTCCCCGGCATGGGGGCAGCCCTGTCCAACATGGTAGCGTATGCCCAGGCGAAGAGCAGTTCGAAGCACCCGGAAAAATTCGGAAAGGGCTGTGTAGACGGGGTTTTCGCATCAGAAATATCAAACAATGCCTCCGTCGGCGGGTCCCTGATTCCCATGGTGGCCCTGGGAATTCCCGGAGACGGAACAACGGCAATCCTGCTGGGCGGCCTGATGATCCACGGCATTCAACCGGGTCCCCTGCTTTTTACCAACAATCCGGATATCGTCTTTACCCTTTTTGCCACCGCCATTTTCGCGGCGATCCTGGTCCTTCTTCAGCAATACTTCGGCATGCGCCTCTTCCCGATGATCCTGAAGATCCCCTATCACTACCTGTACCCGGTGATTATCGTCCTCGGTTTCGTGGGGGTATACGTAAGTTCCAGCACAACCTTCAATTTTGTTCTGCTCCTCGCCTTCGCCGCCCTGGGGTTCCTGATGGATATGGTCAAGCTGCCGACCAGTCCGTTTATCCTGAGTTTTATTCTGGGTCCCATGCTTGAATTGAATATGCGCAAAGGTTTTACCTATACCGACCAGGGAATATGGCCCTTCTTTACCAGGCCGATTTCCGCACTTCTGCTGGCCTCCGCGGTTTTAAGCATTGTCTGGCCGTATATCAAGGATTACCTGCGTAAACACCATGGGAGCAAGGTAAACAGATAACAAACCGCATCCCTGTGGATGCGGAATATTTTCCCGAAAAGAAAAGGAGACGCTATGAAACGTTCATTCATCACCCTTCTGCTGGCCCTCGTTGCATTTTCCCTTGTTGCCGAAGGACAAAGCGATAAAGGAAGCGCCGCGGCATGGCCCAAAGGATCTGTGCAGTTTGTCGTTCCAGCCAAAGCCGGAGGCGGCACGGATGCTGCAGCCCGTATCATTTCAAAGGCCCTGCAGGAAAACCTGGGCAAACCCTTCGTCGTTGTCAATCAGCCGGCAGGAGGAGGCAGTGTAGCGGCAGAACAGGTACGTACCGCCAAACCCGACGGCAGCACGATCCTTTTCTATCACACAAGTCTGCTGGCCAGTTACTACGCAGGCCTGTACGACAAATCCCCCCTGGATGAGTTTACCACCTGTGTTGTAATGCCCGTCGGCGGAAGCTATGCCCTGTGCATCGGCCCTGATTCCCCCTACAACTCCGTGGAAGATCTTGTTGCAGCCAGCAAAGCCAGCCCGGACAAGATAACCCTGGGTGTACAGCTGAAGGGGTCCTCCCACTTCATGGCCGGACTTTTGACCAGGGACAGCGGCGCCAGGTTCCGAATTGTAGAAGCCGGATCCGACGCGGACAAGCTGGTTGCGGTACAGGGCGGACAGATCGACGCCGCCTTCATAAACACCCCCGGCGCCCTGCAGTATGTGGAAGCCGGCAAGATGAAAATCCTGGCCACCATTTCCGGCATGCCCGAACGCGATTCCGGGGCCTCGAATTATCCCTCCCTCGCTGAGCTGGGCTATGAGAATACCGTTTACGGCCTCGACTTCTTCATCCTTGGACCGAAGGAGATGGACTCCGCGATCGCTGAACAGATCAACGCCGCCTTCAAGGACATTCTGGCCGATCCGGAAGTCATCGACCAGTTTGCCAAAATGCGCATGCCCCTTACCTACCTCGGTTTGGATGCCAGCCGTAAACGCCTGATGGAAGGGGACAAAAAAATCGGAGAAACCACCGAGATGCTGGGATTGCGTTAACAGTTCCATTTTTGGAGCCTTCATTGAGAAGGCTCCGTTTATTTTTTGACATAAAAGAGGAAATAATGAAAAACAGCCAGGAACCCCTGAGCAATCCCTTCGATCTCCTCAGGCAGGGCTGTGAACGCCCCTGGGAGGTTGCGGTCGCCCCTTTCATGGTAGCACCCCGGACCTGGTACGTCGGGAACAGCTGGGTTGGGGCCTATCTGATAGAAAGTTCCGCAGGACTCATTCTGATCGATGCCACCATGCAGCCCCAGGTTTATCTGGTGTTCGAAAGTGTCCGCATGCTGGGATTCGATCCCCACGATATCAGGCTTCTCCTCCTGTCCCATGCCCATTACGACCACTGCGGCGGCATCAGGGCGGTACAGGAACTCTCCGGCGCCAGGCTTTACATGGCAAAAGAGGATTATGATTTCATTTCTGAACATCCGGAGATGGTCCTGACCGAAGGCTACCCCTACGGCGGCCTTAAACCGGACCATTACTATTCCGAGGATACACCCGTTGTCCTGGGAGATATCCAGGTCGATACCGTCCATACTCCCGGACACACCCCGGGTACCACCTCCTTCTTCTTCGATACCACCGATAAGGCCGGTGTGAGCTTCCGCTGCGGGATGCACGGCGGTGTAGGTGTAAACACTCTCACGGATGATTTTATACGGGAGTATGATCTCCCGATTTCCACGCGCCGGGACTATCTGAACAGCATGCGAAAGGTCCGTGACCTGCCGGTGGATATTACCCTGGGTTCCCATCCGGGACAGACAGACATGCTTTCGAAGGTCTCCTTGATAAGAGAAGATTTCAATCCTTTTTTTGACAGGAATACCTGGCCCTCCCTTATAGATAAACGGATTGCCATGATACGGGAGATTCTGGATACAACGGAGCTTGAGGAATGAAGGCGGAAATCAGCGGGGATTTTGCAGAATACACCAGAGAGCGGGGAAACGGATTTACCCCGCCGGGGCCGAAACTTGAGTTTCTGTACCGCCTTATAGCCGATGTAGCGCCACCCATCGAAGTCGGGTCAGTGGAAGGGGGATTTCTCAAAATCATTCCCATTACCGGCGGCCGCTTCGAGGGTCCCAGGCTGCGGGGAACCGTGCTGCCCGTGGGGGCCGACTGGAACACAAGCAGCCGTCTGGCCCCCACAACCAGGCACATCGATACCCGATACATTCTCAAAACCGATGAGGGGGCGATCATCAGCCTCGCCACCCGGGGCTACGCAACCCAGACGGAGGAGGTCCTGAAACGCAGGACCGCCCGGGAACCGGTGGACCCCGGGGAATATTATTTCAAGCAGCACCTCTTTTTCGAGACCGCGGCGGAAGAATACCTCTGGCTCAACACCCTTGTGGCCTTCGGCTGCGTAATTTCGCAGAAAACGCCGGGGGTCATCTACGACGCCTGGATAGTGAGATAGGATCGAAGGATACAAAGCATGAAAAGCACTCTTGATCCCGGAAAGGACCGGAGAAGCATAAACTTCCTGGACAACATCTGTTATTCCCGTGTCAGCGATCTCGACGGCAGGCCCTTGAATCTGATGCTGTCACTCATGGTGCAGAATGGCAACAGCGAGATGCGCATCGCTGCGGGATGTGACGATGAAGAGGACAGGACCAGGAGACCTCTTATTGTCTGGATTCCCGGCGGAGGCTTCCGGGGCTGCGATAAAAACCTGATGGTTGCGGAGATGCAGTTTCTTGCAGAAGCGGGTTACGCTCTGGCATCAATTTATTACCGCAGCAGCTCCCAGGGGCACTATCCGGATCAGATAATCGACGTAAAAACAGCCATTCGGTTTCTGCGGGCCAATGCGGAGGAGTACCAGATCGATCCCGGGCGGGTCGGAGTGATCGGCAGGTCCGCAGGGGGACACCTTGCCTCCATGGCGGCGATGAATCTCGGAGACAATATATCCAATGAATGGCCGGAATATTCCTCCGAGGTACAGGCCTGCTGCAATCTCTTCGGACCGGCGGAACTGGTCAGCCTCATGGAAAAGGATCTTGAAGAGATGAGGAATGATCCTTCCCACCGCTGGAAGAGCATCGGGGACACCCACGGAGGGGCCCTGGTGGGAGAAGACGGTCCGGAAGTCTGGGAGAAATTACGTAAAGCCAGCCCGATACATTATATCAATGACTCCATGTGCCCCATGCTCATCCTCCACGGTGACCACGACCCCCTTGTACCGCATTCCCAGAGTGAAGCCTTTTACGACAGAATCGTGGCAGAAGGCCTGGGAGAAAATGTGGATTTCTACACGATCAGAAATGGCGGGCATGGAACTCGGGAGTTTTTTCAGACCCTGACAAAGCAGACAATACTCGGCTTTTTTGACAAGTACCTGAAATAAGCTGCAGTGTTCCGAAGCGTGGGGATGGATTCGGGGCAATATCTTTTTAGACTGGAGATTATCCGTTGCCCCTAAAAGTATTTGCCATGCCTGTCCAATTCTCCGGTAATACCCGGACAACAGACAAGGTTATCCCCACGAATCGGGACACTAAGCTTGCCAAAGATTATCCCCCCGGTGTAGCTTGCTATCCATGCAGCAAAACCGCAAGGCCGAACTCGTTCTTCTCTTTGTGACCCTCCTGTGGGGAGCGACCTTTATCGCCACCAAGCAGGGTCTGCGTTCTGCGCCGCCGGTCCTTTTTCTGGGTCTCCGCTTTCTGATAGCCGCGCTGCTGCTTCTTCCGATCTGCTACCGGGAACTGAAAAAGATTAGCCCCGTCATCTTCAAGCGCGGTCTCGTACTGGGGATCCTGATGTTCACCGGCTACGCCTTTCAGAACGCGAGCCTGGTCTATACCACCGCAGGAAAATCAGCGCTGATAACCTATTTCTTTGCCCTGATCGTTCCCTTTCTGCAGATACCCTTTACCGGCAAGCCCTTGAGTCGGGGAAACATATTCGGCCTTGTCATCGTTGTCGGCGGTCTGGTACTTCTGAACCTGCCCTCCGAAGGCGGCCTTAACCTGGGAGACATGCTGGCCTTCGGCAGCGCCGTCTCCTACGCCTTTTTTATTATCCTCCTCGATCGCTACGGACGTCACGGAAGCGTTCCGGTGCTGACCTTTCTGCAATTCGCCCTGACGGCAGCGTTCAGCTTTCTGCTTTCCGCCTTCATTGAATCAGCTCCGGTGATTCTGGATGCGAATCTGGGCTGGTCCCTCTTTTATCTCTCCTTCTTCGGGAGCTTCATCTGCCTGCTGCTCATGAACCTGTATCAGCGCTATGTTACACCGGTAAAAGCCGTCATAATCTATGCCATGGAACCGGTATTTGCCGTCCTGTTCGGAATGATCTTTCTTGCCGAATTCTTCACTCCATCGGAATGGACCGGCGCGGGACTGGTAATCGCCGGAGTAATCCTTTCCGATCTGTATAAAGATACGAAAGTGTGATATGAATTGCAGCTCATGAACATACGCCCTGACCGGAAATTCTTAGCATCCCTCATCTCCCTTGCACTGCCCATCGCGGCCCAGAGCTTTCTTCTGTCGTCGGTCAATCTGATCGACAACTTCATGATCGGACGTCTTGGAGAAAGCAGTATTGCCGCCGTCGCCCTGGGTAACCAGGTTTATTTTCTGGTCATGATGCTCCTTTTCGGGGTAACTTCCGGGGCCGGTATTTTCGTCAGTCAGTTCTGGGGCAAGAAGGACCTTGCCACCATCCACCGCATACAGGGCCTGACCCTGATTGTAAGTGTCAGCACCTGTATGCTTGTCAGCCTTACTGCCGCAGCTGTCCCGGACAGGCTCATAGGACTCCTGACTGCCGATGGGCGTGTAATACGGGAGGGCGCTCAGTACCTGAGGATTGTAGCTTTCTCCTATCCCCTGACGGCCATTACCTTCAGCTTTGTCATGGTTCTGCGTTCCTGCGGTTTTACCCGGATCCCTTTCAACGCCGCCGCTGCTGCCCTCTCCACTAACGTGGTCCTCAACGCAGTCCTGATTTTCGGCATGTTCGGCTTTCCGGCCCTGGGCGTCCGGGGAGCTGCACTGGGGACCCTGATTGCCCGGGCCCTGGAGACCTGCATTATCGTGGTACTGAGCTACCGCCGCGACCGCCCCTCGGCGGCCCCCCTGAAACAGCTCTTTGACTGGAACATGCCCCTTATCAGGCGTGTACGGAGGACCTCCCTGCCGGTTGTTTTCAACGAAATCGGCTGGTCAACCGGCATGGTAGTCCTGAACTCCGTCTTCGCACATATCGGTACCGAGGTAATCGCCGCGCGAAATATCGCCGATACAGTGTTCCGGATGCTCATGGTGCTCTTTGTCGGGATGGGAAACGGGGCGCATATAATGATCGGCAACGCCATCGGCTCCGGGAAGGAACAGCATGCCCGGCGGCTGGCGGGTCAGTTCTCCCTGCTGGGGCCAATGACCGCGGTCTGTACCGGGATCGTACTTGCCGCGGTATCTCCGCTGGTTCCGCAGATGTTCAGCGTCAGCCCTGTAACCTCCCGTTATATAATCCAGTTCCTGCTCATCATCTCCCTGGTCTTTCCCTTCAAAGCCCTGTCGATTATACAGATCGTCGGGATCTTCCGCGGAGGCGGGGACACCCGCTTCAGCATGGCCCTGGATGTGGGAGGAGTCTGGCTCATCGGTATACCCCTGGCAGTAACCAGCGGGCTTATTCTCCGTTGGCCGGTCTGGCTGGTATTCCTGCTGGCGAGCTCCGAGGAGATCATCAAATCGGTAATAGGGGTCTATCGTACCGTCAGCAATAAGTGGATCAACAACCTGACCGAGGACGAACCGGAAATTCCCCTGGACAAGGCGCCGAAGTGAATTAGAGTGACAGAAGAAAGATCATTACAGCTTTTTCCTGAACAATACAGAAAAACGATATCATCAACGCAATCGCCTATACAAAAACAGACATGTACCGAACCTCATCTGTTATCGGTTCGATTCCATGTTGTTCAATTGAGTTAAAATACAGACAGTCCCCCGGTTTCATTGTATATTCGACATTCCCGACTCTGAACTTTGTTTCACCCTCCAGGATGAGGATGAACTCATCTCCCTCATGCGACAGAGTGCCCTCACTAATCTCCCCACGCTTTACCACATAATAAACAGGCTGCATCTTTTTATGATTATAATCAGAGGCAACCGGGAACATACTGTATCCCCGGCCGGTGGTAATCAAGTTTTTATCCATCTTTTCACGTTCAATAAAAACTGCATCCAGCGGCCGTTCATCATCGATAATCGAAGAAATCGAGACCTGCAGTGACGCAGCTATTTTTGATATGGTAGCAACGGCGGGAATGACTTTGCCTGTTTCTATCCTTGACAAAAGGCTTTTTGATACCCCGATTGCATCCGCGACTTCCTGAAGCGTCCGTTTCTGATGTATTCGCTGCCGTCGAATATATTTACCAAGATTCTCCACCTCTCACCGCTCCACCAAAAAAACTGCCTGGATGGATAGTATCAATTTATTAAAAGCGATGGAAGCCACAATGACAAGGCCGGTAGGTATGTAACCAGCATCAGGGAGATAAACATCCCGATGTAAAATGGGATAAATCCTCGTATCGAGTCTCTCATCGAAATATCAGCGATTGAACAACTCACAAATAAGCAGGCGCCTACCGGAGGAGTAAACAGACCAATACCGAGATTGACGACTGAAATAACTCCGAAATGTATCAAGTCGATCCCCACGTATTGAGCTATTGGCGCAAGTACCGGTATAAAGATGATCATGGCCGGCGTCAGATCCAACACGGCACCAGCGAACAACAGAACCAGATTAAACAGCATAAGCATCATATACTTGTTGCTTATTGTATCAAGAAGAAAGTTGCCTATTTCCTTAGGAAGTTCCTGACTAGTGATTATCCAGCTGAATATTGTGGCCGTCCCGACCATAAGCATTACCATGCCATTAATAAGTATTGTATCCATCATCAGCCGCGGAAGATCGGTAATCTTCACACTTCTGTATACAAACACACTAAGAATGAACGAGTATACAACAGCCATTACCGCAGCTTCCGTCGGCGTCACAATCCCGAATATAATTCCGCCAAGAACAATAACAATGGTAAATAGGGGCAGCATCCCATCAGCTATTATCCTGACAGTTTCCAATATCGAATAGGCATCACCAGCCGGATAATCCCTTTTTCCGGATATAAAACCACTGGTCAGCATCAAGATAATTCCGACCATGAGCCCCGGGATCGCACCGGCGATGAACAGAGTTCCGATCGACTGGTTCATTAATATGCCGTAAATTACCATAGGAATACTGGGAGGAATAATAATCCCTATAGTTGCCGAAGTCGCTGTAACGGCGACCGTAAAATCACTGTCAAATCCCTTTTCCTTCATGGCGGGAATCAAAACAGATCCAATAGACGATGTATCCGCCGTAGCCGATCCTGTTATGCCGGCAAAAAGCATACTTACTACAATATTCACGTATGCGAGTCCGCCCTTAAAACGCCCCACGAGAACCTGCGCCACATTTATCAGGCGGGTTGATATACCGCCAGTGGCCATTAATTGTCCGGCAAAAATAAAGAACGGGATCGCCAATAATGGAAAACTATCGATTCCTGCGAACATTCTCTGGGGAATCATGATTAAAGGTACACGTTCAGAAAAAACAACCCAGACCATCGATGACAAACCCAGAGCATACGCAACGGGAACTGTTGCAACGATGAAAACTCCGAATATTATTAAAAGTATCGTTATCATTTATCATTCCTGTCGCGGGCGATATTCTTGATCGCCAGGTACATGTATCGAACTGAATAAAGCGACATAAAGAATGTAGAAATCGGTAGGACCAGGTAGACAACCGCCATGGGCAAACGCGATACAGGCGCAATCTGTCTGGTAGTAGCTTTTATCAAACGAAAACTCTCTGAAAAAACAACAACACTGAAAATTAAAATGGCCGTATATACAAAGAGTTCGAGTGCAGTCGTAACACGAGTAGATAGTTTATCCTTAAGTATATCCAGACGCATATGGCTGTCGTTTTTCATAACAAGAGCTGCACCCAGGAAAGATACCCAAATAAAAAGAAATCTACCCATTTCTTCTGTAAAAGTAACCGGCATTTTTAAAACATATCGTGACAGCACCTGAATTACCGTCAGTACAATAAGGGCCGCGTAGGCAAGTAAGGATACCCATTCAAGAACGCCGGAGAATAGCGCTTTTCGAATATTCATAACATGCTCCCATAATACTTCATTTTCCAGAATATCCGGATAACCAGTTCATATCGCCATAGGTGTTACGCCATGCGGAAATAAATTTCTCCCAGCGTTTAACTGTATGAGGAACACTAAAAAAACTTTTCCATATTGCATAACTGCAGGTCGTTTCATCCGCACCGGAAACTGCTGATTCGACCAGCTGACTTACACTGCGGACAGCACCCATTATTTTTGTCGATGAACCATGTCTGTCATAAATCGAGCGTATTCTGGAGATCAGCTCATCTGTTGGATTTTCATCAACTTCTCCCAGGAGCCCAATAAATATTGCCACATGGTTTACCCCGGCTTGACTTGCTGTTATTGCTTCAATTATCGAATGTACTCCAGTTGCACAAACTTTTATTCCTTCATCGGTAAGGATTTTCATTGCCGCAATACCATCTTGCCGCATCTGGATTTTAACGATTATCCGTTCGTTTATGGACGAAAGCGCTTTTGCCTCTTTAACGATATCTTCCGTATTCTCCGAGACAACTTGAGCCATGACTGGAACATCAACAGTATCGCAAATCTTTTGCAGATGCCCTACAAAGTCTGAATTAAGCTCAGCCATCATTGCCGGATTCATGGTCACTCCGCCAAGAATTCCCAAGCCTGCAATTTCTTGTATTTCAGCTATATTACAGGAGTTCAGATACATTCGCATTGATTCTATCTCCAAACATGAGTTGTTGTTATAAGCCATGGCGCCCCGAAAGTCGCCATGGCGTTTGAGCAGATCTTCTGAACTATCCTATCGCGAATATGAAAGGGCGATATCGACGATATCAGCACCAATCTTATCTTTGTTTGAATCAATTACATCGTCGACAGCTGCTTTAAAGGGGCCGAGGTCAAGACTGTTCACTTTCATCCCGGTTCCCTCAATTTTAGCTATCACACCATCTTCGAATTCCTGCCACACCTGCCTTTCATATTCCTGAGTTTCCTTTCCGGCTTCTAACAGCGCTTTCTGAATGTTGGGCTCAAGACTGTCGAATAAGGCTTTACTCATGACTACAACGTTTAAATCGTAGAAGTGATTGGTAAGAGAAAAATAATCCGAGACCTCAAAGAATTTCATTGTGAATAAAGAAACTGCCGGCTGCTCACCGCCATCGACAACACCCTGTTTTAATCCTGTATAAAGCTCCGAATATGCCAGGGGAGTCGCCAGAGAGCCTAAAGAATTGAAGGTATCAATCATGATTGGATCGTTCATAACTCGAATCTTCAATCCGCTCATATCTGATAAATTGTTGATCGGCCGCTTTTTATTGAAAACACTCCGAAATCCAGTGTCATAATAAGCTAGAACCTTGAAACCTGTATCTTCCAGCTGGTTTTCAAGCCTGGCTCCCAGTTCCCCGTTCAAGGCATTAAAAACCTGCTCCTTGTTGGTAAATACATAGGGGAGACTGAAGACTCCAAAACCAGGACTGAAAGAGGTTAGGGCACCTGCTGCTGCTTTTGTTGCTTCAACCGTTCCAGTCAGGGTTCCTTCGAGAGTCTCCCGCGCATTTCCCAACTGGCTGTTTGGAAAAACCTTAACTTCAACAGCACCATTTGTTTTTTCTGCGACTTTCTCGGCGAAAAATATGTCCGCGGCATAGTGCGGATTATCTTCATTTGCCTGGTCGCTGAGTTTAATGATGATCTTTCCTCCCTCATTTGAAGCTTCAGAAGATCCGGCAGCAAATATTACATACCCCCCGAAACACAACAGGATCAATAGAGCTGTCATCAATTTCTTCATACATTCCCCCTAATTTTGTTGCATCAATTTCCTTATATGCAACTTGTTTCAAGTGTAAAACACAAAAACCCACTTGTCAAAGAAAAATATGTTTAAGGAACGGCTAAACCCCTAACGCACTGAAATTACGCTATATGTACCAATACTCCTGCTTAATGCCAGCCATACAGGAGCACTTGGAGACGTCTTTACGGTGTTTCTATAATCGGAAGAGATGGAACGAGATTCCTGCCAGTTTTATGTCTTGCTCATGGGGTAGATGAACATTATTCGGCGGATCGCGACTTTTATCGTTTTCTTGGCTTGAATGTAAAGAATCCTCTATTTCACATTTAAAGACTAAAAAAACCCATCCTCCATTACGAGTTGATCTTCTCCCCAAGATGGAAGAAACTGGTGGACGGTTCCAGCACCAGGCATTTGTAATGGATGAGCACCTGAGTGTCCTTGGCAAGTCGAAAAAAATCCCTGCTTCTATTTCTTCATCATTTTCACGAGGTACTACTTATGTGTTTTTTCTGGCTGAACTCGTTATAGCGCTTTTAGTTCACTGGATTGCTTCATGGATAATTCAGGTTATTGATATAATCAAAACTATGGTTGGGTATCTGCAGGAAGCCAAGGCCGAGAAGATCATAGATGCCGTGCGGAACATGCTTTCAGTTTTAAATCGTGTCTCTCGGAAAGGTGAAAAAAGACCACAGATGCGGAAGAGCTTTTTCCCTGCGATATTTTATACTTTTATCGGGAGATAAGGTTCTGGCAGATCTTCAGCTTTTGAAGACCCAAGAATCGACGAGGCGTCCCTGACTGGCGAATCCGAAACCTTTCCCAAGAGATGAAGGCGGACAATGAGGAAGCTACTTTGTGCGACAGCAGGTGCATGGCTTACTCTGGCCCATTAGTGATCTTCTCCGGCACAGAGACCGAAATAGGCCTTATAAACACAAGGCTCTCGGACGTTGCCCCCCCTTTCCAGACCACTTCTGCAGCAGGCAAACCGCTTTGGTTTATGTTTAAGCGGAATAGTTACTACAGCGGCAGGGAGCATTTTTGCTCTCGGTTTTTTTCTGGCCCGTATGCCGGTGAGCGAACTTTTTTTATCAGTTGTTGGTATCGCCGTGGCGGCTATCCCCGAGGGTTCTCCGGCAGTAATGAGCATAATACTTTCCATTGACGTCAGACGGATGACAAGAGGTAATGCAATCATCGGGCAGCTTCAGGGCGTCTAAGCACTGGGACATGTTTCGATAATCTGCACCGAAAAAACTGGAACACTCACAAAAAGGGAGATGACAGTTATCCGTCTTATATTCAGCGATGCCACCGTTGACGTCGAAGGTGCAAGATACGCTCCCGAAGGATATCTGAGCCTGGACTGCACTGCTGTACACCTTTAAAGCAGCGCAGCTCTTTCTGCACTAATACACCGGAATACTCTGCACCTAAGCCTGTCTTGTCTGGTAGGATAATACATGGCTGATTGACGGGAGCCCAGCCCTACACAGAGAGCCCCTTATGGCCCTATCAGCCAAGGAAGGGATCCAAATTACAGAGACTGTAAAAGAATGGAAGTGGCTCGACTCCCTTCCCTTTGAGTCAGACAATACATTCATGACAACCTTCAATACAGACAACGACAATATCCGGGGTTATTTCTCAATTGTGCCCCTGCGGCAGCGCTGTAGCAGAGAAGTAACAAACCCAAAAGACCCTTCTTAATCAAAGCCACGGTTGCCGGAGCAGAGAGCGCAGACGGGAAGGGATTCAGGTTATAATGATAACGGGCGACCTTGCCCTTTGACAGAAAGCGGTCTGCCTGCTACTTTTTGGCTGCATGAAAAAAATCGTTACTCTTTTAATTTGTCTTATTGTGCCTGGTGTAATGGTTCCTGACGTCTTTGCAAGGGAAAATCCTGAGGAACCTGTTTATTCGGAAGAAAAGAACTACAGCCTTGGAATCGGCAATGCCCTTCTCAGCAACCTGGCCCTCTTTTCGGTAAACAGGTTCATAGGGCAAACGGAATTCTCAAAGATCAGTTTCGAAAGTATTCACAACAACCTTACCGGACCATGGCAGTGGGACCGCAGCATGTTTCTGGTAAACCAGCTGGGACACCCGTACCAGGGCTACGCATACTATGCCGCCGCCCGGGCAAATAATCTTAACGCTTTTGAATCCAGCCTTGTTGCGGCCCTGGGCAGCTACACCTGGGAGGTTTTTGGAGAAAGAGCGACAGCCGCGGTGAACGATTTCGTTGTGACCACGGCAGGAGGGATTTCCCTGGGAGAAATGCTGCACCGCATTTACCTGGATACGTACACGGAAAACCAGCTGCTGGCGACTTTTATCAGCCCAATGGACGGTTTTAACGATCTTGTAAGCGGAAACAAACAACGGCCCACACATTCCATGATACGGAACGCCTCCCTTTCCTTCGGCGGAGGCTATGTGGGTACACAGCATTACAGAAACAATGAAAAATATGACAGAAACTCGTATCATACCGGGACCGGCAGCATGGGGATTGACCTCGGCTACGGAGACCCCTTTGTCTCACGCACCTCCTCCGTCTTCAGCCATTTTGATCTGCAGTTCTTCCTTGAGGGCGGGTATGACTGGTACAACCTCGTCCTGATCTCCGATGGGGCTCTCTTTTCCGCAAGCCCTCGTCCGCAGGAACATTCATGGACCAGCTACGGGCTGCATCTGCATTACGATGTTTTCTCCGGTACACTGATGGATTTTTCCGGGAATTCCCTTACCTTAACAATGCAGCATGAGCGGCATACCGCCAGCGGAAGTGTATTCAAACTCAAAGCCCACGCCGGCTGCCTGATTTTCGGCAGCAGTACCTTTCTTCGTTTCGAAGCCGACCCTTCAAAAAAAGCAGTCGAAAGAAGAGATTACGGCGCGGGGGCAGCTTCCAAACTGCGAATGAGCTGGGATTTTCCCCGGGCCGGGAATATCTCCATGCAGACCGCCGGGTACCTGATGACGACCCTGCCGAATACGGTCTCCGGTTCAGATGGAAACCTGCTGTTCAGCAGATCCACACTGGCCTGGAAATACCCGCTGAACGGAACAACCTCGGTGGGAGCGGCAAATACCCTCAGCTGGAAAAAGACAGACCGCGACTATTTGCCGGACCAGAACAAGCGGGTCTACAACACTAGCGTGTTCATGGAATACAAGCTTTAAACTGCCCGGAGCCTCCGGTTTTACAGCATCAGTGCCCCGTCCATCATTACGAGCTGCTCTTCTCCCCCGGGCAGAAGAAAGCTGATGGATGGTTCCAGCACCAGGCCGTCGCAGTGGATCAGCGCCGGAGCGTCCTCGGCGTAATTGGCCCCCACCGCCAGGTGACAGGTTCGGTATGCCTTTTCGTCCTCCAGCATGTTGCCGGTAACCCGGGCAGCGGGATTCAGGCCGATTCCAATCTCCCCGATGGAACGGGCGTTCCGGCGATAGACCTCTCCCATTCCGGGAGGCAGGGCCCCTTCGGCGGCGAGACGCTCCGCCCCGCTTTCTCCGGCGGCGATGGTCTCCTTTAAAAGTCCGGCTTCCTGTCCCCCTTCAACGGAAACGACAAAGCCTTCTTTTACCTGCACAACGATCGGTTCCCTGATGAGAATGTCTCCTTTGTTCAGGGAGATGGATCCACGGAAAACGATGGCTCCGCTGACGCTACCCAGCTCGGGCGATGCAAAACTTTCTCCCGCGGGCAGGTTGCCTCCGCTGCCGGGAGTCCCGAAATCTCCGTTGTCAGCCTCTCCTTCACGACCCTTTAACCCGACATAGAGGTCAGTTCCTCCCGCACAGCTGATCCGCATGCTCTCGGCACGCTTGAACAGACCGCTGACATGGGCACATTCATTTTTTAACCTGCCGTAATCGATTCCCACGGTGCGGCAGAACATGTCTTCATTAATCCCAGGAGCCCAGACGGCCCTGATGCTTTTTTCCCCGTTCAGCAGGTAGTCGAAGATATGGTCGAACTCCCGGTCCGCGTAGCGGTAGGGCGTTTTCAGGCCCGCAGGATCCTTGCCGATTTTCTCGGCGCTTATGGAACACACAACATCGGGACCGCTCCCGAGAGCCGCAAGGACGGAGGAATCGGCGTAATCGAGCTGGGTCTTTACCGGCTGTACGATCAGTACCGGGTCGGCGCCAAGTTCTGCCGCGGCCAGATACAGTGCCTGGGAGATGGACAAGACCTCCTGTACGGGATTGGTAATAATCAGAACCCGTTCGCCGGGTTGTATATTCAATACCGCGGAACAGGTGGTATGGGCGGGAACGGTCAATCGGGAATCGGGATGCTCTTTCATGAAGCCAGCCTACCGGGGCAGTTCCGGGGGGTCAAGTATGAGATTGACCTTTGCTTCCTCCTGTGGGTATCATGCCGGATATGAGCAAATACCCCTACGCCGAGATTGAGCAGAAATGGCAGCGCTTCTGGGAAGAGAATTCCAGCTTCAAGGTAGAAGAGGACCCCTCCTTTCCTAAAGAGAAACGGCGCTACGTGCTCGACATGTTCCCCTACCCCTCCGGATCCGGACTCCACGTCGGACATCCCGAAGGATACACTGCAACGGATATCTACTGTCGTTTTTTACGTATGCGGGGCTACAATGTGCTCCACCCCATGGGCTTCGACTCCTTCGGCCTGCCCGCCGAGAACTATGCCATTCAGACAGGAACCCATCCGAAAATCACTACGGAACGGAATATCGATCACTTTCGTACCCAGATCAAATCCCTGGGTTTCAGTTACGACTGGGACCGTGAAATCTCCACTCACAGCGAGGAGTATTACCGCTGGACCCAGTGGATCTTTCTGAAGCTCTTCGAGCAGGGACTGGCCTACGAAGCGGAGACTCCCATCAACTGGTGCTCTTCCTGCCTGACTGGACTTGCCAACGAAGAGGTCAAGGACGGCAAGTGCGAACGCTGCGGACAGCTGGTGGAGCGGCGGAACATCCGCCAATGGATACTCAAAATAACCTCCTATGCCGACCGGCTCCTGGAGGATCTGGATACCCTGGACTGGTCGGAATCCATAAAAACCATGCAGCGTAACTGGATCGGCCGTTCCGAGGGCGCCAATGTTCATTTTCAGATCGACGGACACCTGGAGTCCCTGGAGGTCTACACCACCCGTCCGGATACCCTCTTCGGCGCCACCTACATGGTTATGGCCCCGGAGCATCCCTACGTGGTAAAGATCACCACCGACAAGCATCGACCTGCTGTAGAGGTCTACCTGGAGCAGGCCAGGCTCAAATCGGACCTGGAACGCACGGACCTTGCCAAGGACAAGACCGGCGTCTTTACCGGAGCCTATGCGGTCAACCCGGTGAACGGAGAAAAGATCCCCATCTGGATATCCGACTATATCCTGATCTCCTACGGAACCGGCGCTATCATGGCGGTCCCCGCCCACGACCAGCGGGACTGGGAGTTCGCAAAGAAATTCGACCTGCCCATTATTGAAGTTCTCAAGGGCGGCACCATCGAAACCGAAGCCTTTACCGGGGACGGCCCCCACGTAAATTCCTCCTTTCTGGACGGAATGGGAAAGGAAGAGGCCATCGAGAGCATCATCACATGGCTGGAGGAACGAAAGCTCGGGCAGCGGGCGGTAAACTACAAGCTCCGGGACTGGGTATTCAGCCGGCAGCGCTACTGGGGAGAACCCATTCCCCTTGTCCATTGTCCGAAATGCGGCATCGTGCCGGTACCGGAAGACCAGCTTCCCCTCAGGCTCCCGGAGGTGGACTCCTTCGAACCCTCGGGAACAGGAGAGTCTCCCCTGGCAAAGATCGACGAATGGGTCCACACCGGCTGTCCCAAATGCGGCGGACCGGGGCGACGGGAAACCAACACCATGCCCCAGTGGGCGGGATCCTGCTGGTACTACCTGCGCTACCTGGATCCCCATAACGGCAAAGCCCTGGCAGACCGGGACAAGATCGACTACTGGATGCCCGTGGACCTCTACGTGGGCGGCGCTGAACACGCGGTACTTCACCTGCTCTACGCCCGTTTCTGGCACAAGGTGCTCTACGATATCGGTGTGGTGGGAGACAAAGAACCCTTCAAGCGCCTGGTGAACCAGGGAATGATCACCTCCTTTGCCTACCAGCGGCCCGACAAGACCCTCGTACCCACGGATGAGGTTGAAGAACCGGAGACCGACAGCTTTGTGGAAAAAGGCACAGGCACTCCCCTTACACAGGTCATTGCCAAGATGTCCAAATCCCTCAAGAATGTCATCAATCCCGATGACATTATCCGGGATTTCGGCGCTGATTCCATGCGGGTTTACGAGATGTTCATGGGTCCCCTCCAGGTATCCAAACCCTGGTCGACCTCCGGCATTTCCGGGGTTCACCGTTTTCTCGACCGGGTGTGGCGGCTCTTTGACAAGGAACTGGTCGACAGGGAGCCGTCGGAGGAACTGAAGCGGATCCTGCACAAGACCATCAAGAAGGTCACCGACGATACAGATTCTCTCGAGTTCAATACCGCCATCGCCCAGATGATGATCTTCGTCAACGAGGTATTCAAGGAAGAGACCCTGAACCGGCAGCTCATAGAACCCTTCGTGCTGCTCATTTCACCCTACGCTCCCCATCTTGCGGAGGAACTCTGGGAGCGTCTGGGACACGAAGCCCTGGCGGGTCGACAGCCCTGGCCCGCGTACGATGAGGAGCTCACCCGGGACGAGATGATCAACCTGGTGTTCCAGATCAACGGGAAGGTCCGGGCCAAAATCGAGGCAGCCGCCGACATCAGCCCGGAAGAAATGAAGGAAGCGGCCCTGAACCATCCGCGGATCAAGGAGCTTACCGAGGGCAAACAGATACGCAAGATCATTCCGGTGCCCGGCAAACTGGTCAACATCGTGGTGGGCTGAAGGAAGCCAAAGGATACAGTATAATGGCAAATTATCGCCTGAACAGTCTGCAAAACTGGATGGAAAAAGAGGGAATTGACCTTGTAGTCGTGGAGGATACCGAAGGCAGACGAAACGCCTCCCTGCGCTACCTCTGCGGACACCCCTCCGACGCCGTTTTCTTCTTCCATTCCAGCGGGGCCTCTCTGCTTGTCGCCTGGGACCTGCCCCTTGCGGAGATTTACGGCACAGCCGACGCACTGGTCGCCTACAGTGAGTTTCAGCGCAGTCCGGTTCAGGCGATCGCCGGGGTTGCCCGGCGTTTCGGCCTTTCCAGAAACGCCCGCATCGAGCTGCCCCCGAACATGCCGGTTCCTCTGGTGGAGAACCTCCGGATCGAAGCCCCGGAGTTCATTTTTCTCTGCCGGGAAAACGGGGCGGAAGCCCAGATTACGGAGCTCCGCAGCATAAAGGATGCCGCTGAACTGGATATCTACCGGGAAGCCGCAGGAATAACCAACCAGGTAATCGGCAAGCTTGTCCAGGGTTTCCGTGACAGACTTTTCCCCACCGAGCTCGATGCCGCACTTTTTATCGAACGGGAGATCCGCCAGGCGGGAGCGGAAGGAACGGGCTTCGAAACCATCGTCGCCAACCCGGCACGAAGCTTCGGGATACACGCCTACCCCTCCTTTTCCAATGCTGCTCTGGACCTGAAGGGTCCGACCATCATTGATTTCGGCGTAAAGCTTAAGGGCTATACCACCGATGTCACCCTGACCCTGATCACCGGTTCGCTGAGCCCGGAACAGGAGCGCATGGGGGCCCTGGTGGAAGAGGCCTGCGCCGCGGCGGAAGCTGCCCTCGCCCCGGGAGTCCCCTCCTCCTCTGTGGCCCGCCGGGTGGATGAGGTTTTTTCGCGGGAGGGTTTCTCGATGCCCCACAGCCTTGGCCATGCCATAGGCCTTGAAACCCATGAAAACCCGGTGCTCCGGGACCGCAGGGAACTGGACACGCTGCTTCAGCCCGGAATGGTGCTTGCAGTGGAGCCTGGGCTCTACCATACAGAATTTGGGGGGTTCCGCAAGGAAAACGACTACCTGATCACCGACAAGGGAGCGGAAAAACTCACTCAATCAGGAATCTTCAGGGTATAAGAGTCACCATACACCTCCGCGGCTGAAAGACCCGTCCCTGGCGTAAAAGTGCCAACCCATGCTGTCGCACCAGAGTACAGCCGCTTTTCCATTGCTGTAAAATGTCCAGCGTCCCTCGTAGACCCGAGCCTCTCCAAGGTTTGTAAGCTTCTCCGCCAGGGGGTTCGCGGGAATCCATTCCCCAGGGGGCAGGGCCTCCGGAGAAAGCCGATACTCTCTGCGCATGACAATATCCCGGACAGAGAAACTTCCCGCCAAAAGAGCCCTGAATATGCGCTCATTATCCAGCAGAAAGGGATTGCCCCCGGAGCGCAGGCGGCATTCGCTGCTCAGACGCCGATAATTGATAACCGAAAGGGGAACCCCCTTCTCTGCAAGGCGGGTAAAAACAGAGGAGCAGAAACCCTGTGCAAAGCTGAGTTTTACACGATTCTCCCCCTCTCCGTCCCAGGGCAGGACAGCTCCGGCAGGAGGGACTCCTCCGTCGTAAAAGGCGGTAAAAACGGTAACCTGCGCTTTGGGAAGCTTCAACCTTCTTACCTCCCCCGCCCGGGCACTGATGTCGATCCCTCCGGACTCTTCGCTGTCCACCTGTAAAAGGACCTGGTCACCAACACAATCGGAAGCCCCCGGAGGTACAAGGGGAATTTGCACCTCGACTTCCATCTCGAAGGGATGAAATCCGCAGGAGATACTCAACGCAGCAAAGGTCGCTGCGGCGACACAGGAGATATGGCTGTTCATACCTGATATAAACCGGGGATCAGAGACCCTGCTTCAGCTGCCCGTGAAAAATCTGCCGGAGATCCAGAAGAATCCGCTGATACCCTTCGCTCCGATAATCGGGGTAGGTCCAGGGTAGTGGCTCAAAGCGACCGCGCCTGTAGTGGAGGGTAATCTCCGCGTAAATACCTTCCGCCAGGGGAATACGGTGCCCCGCGTGTTTTGTGGTGGCCAGTACCAGACGGTTCAGATCAAGGAGTCCCGGGTCAAGATTGACCTTTCTCGCCTGATCCTCGGAAAAGTGCTCCTCCAGGCGGTTTGTGGCTTTCTTGATCCTCCACAGGTCTCCCGGATCGACCAGGTCCTCAAAGCCGAGAAAGATCCTCCGTATTTCCGGACCCATCTCCCTGTCATAGTATGATGTAAATGAAAAAGAAAGCTCCCGACTGGTATAATCAATGGGTCCAAAAAGCTTTGACAACTCTGAGTACAGAGATGGAAGCAGGGACCCTCTCGTGTACAGGAGAGGAATTATCAGCTTTTCCGGCGGGAATTTACCTTCCTGACCCATAAATACCCTGTAAAAAGATTGAAGGATGCCGCATTTTATCCCATAATGTTCAGAATATGGAAGAGAGGATCGATCTTGACGACGCGCTGAACCAGGCGGTAGCGTATCGGCGTGAATATATAGATAAGCGGCTGATGCCGAAACTGAAAGAGAACTTCCGCCGATACCACACCTCTTTCCAGAACGTCTACAATGTTCTGCTGCGCAAGGGACTTGTTCAGGAGGACCCCTACAAAGGCGATTTCAAGATATCCGAGGTCACCACCCCCAGCAACGAGCCCTACCTGGAATCGGAAAAGAACGAAAAGATGAGCATCCGACTCTCCCAGTTCGAATCCATTCTCGAATTTCTGACCAACTACTACCAGTTCAGCGCCGATTTTCTCAATCTCAAACGCCTGAAGAATATCTCCTCGCTGCTGAACTACTTTCACTGGACCAAACTGGGAGTCAGTTCAACATCCCTGAACACCCGGGTAATGGCGGACCTGGTACAGCACATAAAACAGGGGAGCGACTCCCTCTCGGCAAATATTGTCAGTGACGGGTGTAACCAGCTCTCCAAGTTGACGAACGAGATATTCTCCCTGCTTAAAGATGTTACCGCCTTCAGCAGGGAGCTTTACAAGCAGGATATCCGGGAACGGGTCCTTTACAAGCTGTCAATCTCCGGCGAACCTTCGAGTCAGGCCATGGAGGAGGCCTTTAACCAGATTAAACGCTCCTTCCCCCGGGAACTGCCGGATACGCCCTTCTTTCCCGAACTGGTAAATGAACTGGTGGCGGAGGAGTTCTCCCCCCAGCGGGACAAGCTGAAACAGGACCTGATAAACTCCCTGCAAATCAAGGAGAAGAAACAGGAGACCAGACAGGAAGTTTCCCACAAACCGCTGCTTCTGGAGGCTGCGAGGATTCTGTCCGGCGCGAGTATCCATCTGGAGAAGGCCATCGCCAAACTCAACGAAAGCCAGCAACTCCTTGATCAGCGAAGATTAAGCCTTGGAGAACGCTTTCGTCGCTGGGTAATGAACGTTGTCCAGAAGAAAGGCGAAAAACATGTGTACATGGTGGAGTTCTTTGATGAGAAGACCGGAGCAACTCGTATGGTCCGGGTCGATTATGACGCCTTTTCCGAGAATGTGCTGAAACGGGCCAGGGCCCTGAACATGCTGTCCAGCAAGGTTTCGTCGGCATATATGCGCCTGGAAAGCAGCGATGAGGAGAAAGTCTACGAATATGTCAGCAGCATAGTTGACGAGCTGCACAAGATCCTCAATACCCTGCCTGCATTGGACACCTTTTTTAAAAGCGAAGCCCCCAGAGAACTGCGCGCCAGTATACGCGGAATAAAGATCGAAATCTCGGCAATAAAAAACGTGGTAATCCGGTCGAACCAGAAGCGCCACGAGTACATAGCCAAGAAGGAAGAGATCGAACAGCTTAAAAAGCTGGGCATCGATACCGGCGTGACCTAGAGCGTCCCATCGTCAGCTGCGGAAGACCCCCAGAACCCTCAGGTCCTCGGAAACCTCTTTAAGAGACTCCACCGCCTCGCTAAATACTGCCGGGTCACCGGGCAGCTGAACATCAAGGTAGAACATGTACTCCCAGGGCTTTCCAAGTATTGGTCGGGATTCGAGCTTTTTCATGTTGATTCCCCGATCCGCAAGAACCTTCAGGCAGCTGAAGAGGGCCCCGGATTTGTCGGGAACCGCGAAGACCAGGGAGGCGGTGTTGGCGTCCGGCTCCGATGGTTCATCAGCATTGCCAATTATAAAAAAGCGGGTATAGTTACTGGGATTAGTCTCTATGCCTTCCTTCAGTACGGACATACCATTGACCGCTGCAGCCTCTTCGCTGGCGATAGCCGCGAGGGAATTATCCGACTGTCCGGCGATAAAACCGACAGAACCGGCGGTATCATAGTAGGGAACCCGTTCAGCCTCGGGGAGGGCTTCATCAAGAAAACGCGCGCACTGGGCAAGCCCCTGGGGATGGGAGTAGACCTTGCGAATATCCTTGAGGCCTGCACCCGGTCTCCCGATCAGGGTGTGGCGGATTCGGACCCGGCGTTCTCCCAGGATTTTTATATCCGGATACTGCAGAAACAGATCGTAATTCTCGTGTATCGATCCGGCCAGAGAGTTCTCCATCGGGACGACACCGTACCTGACCTCCCCCTGCAGCACCGCATCGAAAACCTTACGGAAACTGCTTAAGGGAATGCTCTTCGCGTCCATGCTGCTGAAGTAGAGAGACAAGGCTTTCTCGCTGTAGGCGCCATGCTCCCCCTGAAAACCTACCCGCACTGTCCCCTCAGCAGAAGAGGCGGAGACGGCAGTATCCCTTGAGAGAACGACATGCTCCCGCCGTATCGGACGCTCCAGTTCACGACCCACCACCGGGGCCATGGCCTCGATGTCCCGCATCATTTTCTCGAACTGTTCCGGCAGCA
>Ga0334900_1001435_pt1 | contig 25709 bp, 20 predicted proteins | sample GraSluR3_MG_2_FD_207231 | JGI IMG/M metagenome (GOLD analysis project Ga0334900, IMG submission 207231) | Sludge microbial communities from methane-producing bioreactor in Wageningen University, Netherlands - Granular Sludge_31_08-R3 | ecosystem: Engineered > Bioreactor > Anaerobic >...
CCCTGGCCGAGGAGGCGCTGCTTAAAGCCATTGATATTGACCAGAATTTTATCGAGGCCCACCTATTCCTCTCGCAGGTGTACCAAAGGATAAACAATCTGGAGAAAGCGATTGAATATGGTGAGAATGCCATAGCCATAAATCCCGAATTCTTCCCCAACCTATACTTTAGCTTAGGGACTATGCTCATGAAGATTCCCGACTACCCCAGGGCTAAACAGCACCTTAGCAAGTTTGTGGAGTACTCGTTTTTACGTGATGATATGCGCGAGCTGGCCGAGCTGTACATCAAAAGCTGCGATTTTGCCATGGAGGCCATGGCCAACCCTGTTCCCTTTGAGCTTATTAACCTGGGGCCAAATGTTAATACCCACCTCGATGAGTACTGGCCAAGCCTTTCGGCCTCGGAAAATACCTTGGTGATAACGGTTAAGAAACCTGTACCATCGCCAACTGGCGAGCCCTCCGGAAGACATCAGGAAGATTTTTATATAACCCACAGAAACGAGCAGGGAGAGTGGGAGCCCGTATCGAACATTGGGCCACCCATTAACACACCCCACTTCAACGAGGGGGCACAATCGCTCACCGCCGACGGCAAAACCATGTACTACACCATTTGTAGGGGCTACTGCAACTTGTACTTTAGCGAGCTGGATGATAATGGCCGATGGGGTAATCCTAAATCGTTACCAAACCCCATAAACCTTCCCTACTCCAGCGAGAAACAACCCTCCATCTCGCCCGATGGCAAAACGCTGTACTTTGTTAGCAATAGGAATACCGGCATGGGCGACTTTGATGTTTGGCGAGTTCAAAAGCTGGACAGCAACAAGTGGGGAGTCCCCGAGAACCTAGGCGATAGCATTAACACCAAGTACAACGAGCAATCGCCGTTTATCCATTTCGACAACCGAACGCTATACTTCTCGTCGAATGGTAGAGTGGGCATGGGTGGATTGGACATCTACATGTCGCAAATGATAAACGACTCCACCTGGAGCACACCCAAAAATCTTGGCTACCCTATCAACACGCATCGCGATGAGGATGGGTTAATTGTTAACGCCAAGGGCACCATGGCCTACTACTCATCGGATGTAAACCCCGAGGCAGGAAGAGATATCTTTAAGTTTGAGATTCCTCATGAGATTCGGCCTACCCCCACCTCGTACATCACCGGCACCATTACCGATGCGCGTAGCGGCTGGCCCATTAGGGCCAACTTTAGCTTGGTAGATGTTGCAAACAACAGCATTATCACCGAGGCGCAGGCCTCGAGCAGCGGCTCGTTTCTACTCACCTTGCCCACCAATAGGAGCTACGCCATGTTTGCCTCGGCTCCCAACTACCTTTACCACTCGGAGCACTTCGACCTGTCGGGCATATATAGCGCCGAGGAGCCCTACCGCAAGGATATTGAGCTAACGCCAATCCGGATTGGGGGGATTATTGTCATGCGCAACGTATTTTACGAAACCGACTCGTACCAGCTTAAAGGCGAATCGATTTCGGAGCTAAACAAGCTTACCGAGCTGCTTAACCTTAACCCCACGCTTACCATTGAGGTGGGTGGCCATACCGACAATGTGGGCAGCGCCAGCTATAACCTCACCCTGTCGGAGAACAGGGCCAAGTCGGTAGCGCAATTCCTAGTTGAAAATGGTATCGATCCTGCTAGAATTACATGGAAGGGCTATGGGCTTACCAAGCCCATTGGCGATAATGCCACCGAGGATGGCAGGGCCGAAAACCGTAGGACGGAGATTAGGATCACCGGCATTTAACCCAAATTTGTCATTAGCGTTTTTTTTCTAATGACCGCCATTAGAAAACGATACTGTTAATACGCAAATTAATTGAATGTTATAATGACAAATCGATTAAGAATAACTAAAAATTTGCAATCATAAATGCTTACAAATTTAGTTTTTCTAAATCGGGGTTAAACCCAGCTAAGCCATTAGTTCGCAGAACTCCTAATGACTAATCTGGGTTTAAAAAGGAGAAGAGGCTAACCATTGGAGGAGCAGAAGAGCGAAGGGGCTACCCTGATCCAATACCATTGGGCGACAAAACGAGTTCCGCTTTGATGATAACGATTGTTGCCATGGCAACCATTATTATTTACCATACAATTAAGGCGGCAAACACAAATCATACCAGCGTGCTGAAGGATGAGTAGAACAAAACAAGCTAGTCAGCATCCTCAATCATCCCCGGAACATAATCTATCTCACGCTCAGTCTTTGCCACTATAGTGGCGATCATGGCATCGCCCGTAACGTTAAGCACGGTGCGGAGCATGTCGAGCGGCCGATCGATGGCAAGGATTAGCGCAAGCCCCTCAACGGGCAAACCAACAGCATTAAGCACAATGATAAGCATCACCATGCCCGCACCGGGGACTCCCGCAGAACCTATGGATGCAAGGGTTGCCGTAAGAATAATGGTGAGTTGTTGCCCAAGGGTTAAATCGATGCCAAACACCTGAGCAATGAATACAGCCGCCACGGCTTGGTACAAGCTGGTTCCATCCATGTTGATGGTTACGCCTACGGGCAGCACAAAGCTGGCCACCTCGTTGCTTACACCCAGCCCCTTCTCCACCTGCTCCATGGTAACCGGAAGCGTTGCTGCGCTTGAGCTGGTGGAGAACGCCACCAGATGTACCGGAAACATGGTTTTATAGAAATCGGTGAAGCGAATGCCTGCAAATAGCCTTAGAAAGGTTGGATAAATAACCAGTGCCACGAAAAGCAAGCCGCCAATCACCACAAGGGCATATAGCCCAAGGGTTGCGAACAGCTGTAGCGAGTCGGATACATTATCGCCCGAGAAATCGACAATGAGCCCAGCCAGCAGGGCCATGACCCCCATAGGGGCAAACTGCATGATGAAGTCGATTATTTTAAGGATAACCTCGTTGAGCCCTGCCACAAAATCTTTCACCACCTCAACCTTTGGTTTCTTCAAGATAACCAGCGCAAGCCCAAAGAGGATGGCAAAGAAAATAACCTGAAGCATATTCGTATTATCGGATGCTGCCCCCACAACATTTTCGGGCACTATATCCACCAAGAATTGCAAAGGGCCATCGGATTTGATATTATCCACAGCAATCTTTCGGCCCTCAATATCATGCTCGTACTTCTGCAGTAGCTCAACCCTTTTTTCCTCTGGAAATGATTCCCCGGGTTTTATTACATTCACCAGCACGAGCCCCATGGTAATAGCAATAACCGTGGTAACTAGGTAGTAAGATATGGTTTTGAATCCAATTCGGGAAAGCTTGGTTATATTGGACAAACCTGCAACACCCGTTACCAGAGAGGCAAAAATTAGCGGCATGGCCACCAGCTTCAATAGGTTCAGAAAGATGATACCAAATGGTTTTATCCAATCGTTTACAATCCACCCAACACCAAGAGATACGGCTACAATACCAACCAGAACTCCTATCAACATCCCAAAAAGTATTTTTGCCCAAAGAGGTAGTCTGCTCCACATAGAGAAAGTGTATTATTTGGTCAAATATATCAATTTTGATGCTTTTGAGAAATAAAAATTTACATAACGCCGCTATTTTTGGGGAAATTGCATAAAAAAAAGCCGGCAAAACCGGCTTCCTGTTCAAATGTTCCTATGTGGTTAGCAACCGCAGTCGTGCCCCTCATCGTGCTTGTGCGAATGCACATGCCCGTGGGTTAGCTCCTCGGCAGAGGCATCGCGAACCTCCTCAACTTTCCCTGTGAAGTGAAGATCCTGACCAGCCAATGGGTGGTTAAAGTCCATCACAACATGATCCTCTTTAACATCCATCACCAAGCCGTTTAGCTGGTTGCCCTCTTGGTCTACCATGGGCAGGCGTGCGCCAACCTGTAGAAGGCCCTCGTCAACTTTACCTTCGCGCTCAAATATGTCGATGGGGAGCTTAAGGATATACTCACTCATTACCTGTCCATAGGCTTGATCGGCAGGGATTGAGAAATCGAAGCTATCACCAGCTGTCATATCCTTGATATTATTTTCGAAAGAAGGGATTAGCGTGCCATTTCCGTAGATAAACTGCATTGGGCTTTCCACCTCGGCCTTATCAACAATCTCACCATCCACTTTTAGCTCGTAGCTAACTGATACAACTTTGTCTTTTGAAACGTTCATGAAACTATACTTTATTGATTAGTAATTTTCTGATAATGATTATCTCGCCTCAAAGAAACGGCATAAATTTAAGAAAACCAAAACTCGTGGGCTGATTGTTATCACGTTTACACTCTTTAACCTTTACACTTTGGCTGCATTATTTTTCGGCTATCCGATAATTCCTTCCATGAAAAAACCAACCCAGTACAAGGCTTAAAAACCGACAAGTTCTTTAATATCTTAGGATTAACCATCTCCAAGCCACAGGCAAAAAGTGCTACTACAACACTGATATACTGCGCATTGAACACAGTAAAGGAGGCTATGGTTTGAAATTGGTCAAAAAAAAATCAAAAAACTCTTGGAATATCAAATCAAATCATCACCTTTGTAATGAAGTAATTTTAATTTATTTATCAATTTTCACAATTCGTTATGAAAGGAAAAGTAAAATGGTTTGATGCAGCTAAAGGTTTTGGCTTTATTCAAACTGAAGAAGGCAATGATGTATTTGTACATTACACAGGCATTGCTAAAGAAGGTTTCAAGCGTCTAGACGAAGGTCAGGATGTAGAATTTGAAATCACCGAAGGCAAGCGCGGCCCTCAGGCTACCAACGTTAATGTTATAGAATAAAAGGAGTTATTCTATATACGTACGCGAAAAGGCTTTGGTAACCAAAGCCTTTTTTCTTTGTATGTAGTTTGAAACAATGCTTACAGCGTAAAGTTCACCCTAATCATGGGGTTTTGGGGATAGGGCGAGGAGCTGCTGCCCGACAGTTCCCACAGCAGCATAATGTTTAGCGCAGCCCTATCGCCCAGCTTTTGCCTGTAGCCAACACCAGCCAAGAACAGCTCTACCCATGTTTTCCCGCTTACGGATGAACCAAACGGATCGATCATTCGCCTATCGATTAGTAGGCGCTCGTACTCGGCATGGAGCATTATGCCGCCATACATTTTTATCGGAAGAATTTCGCTAAAATCGGGCACTGGTAATATCTGAGTAAATACTGAACCACCCCATATATGGCTATTGTAAGCCGAGGCGGCCTCGCCCCAAAAGTATCTCTTTTGCCTATAGTAGCTATAGCGTCCACTAACCCCTACGGACCACTGCGGTATAACCCAAATCCCCCCAACGGGGATAACATCAACCTGCGTTATATCGCCAATGGTAAGCCCCAGCGAGCCGCCCCAAAACAGCTTATCGGAAAATTTTGCTGGCGTTTTAACTGTTGATTCCTGCGCTTTACCCCCAACGGAGCAAAGCGTAATAAACATTAGCACAATCAGCTTAGTGCGAGTAATTAATCTCATGGCTACAGTTTAATTCACTTCTCACTTAATCAAACTACAAAAATAGCACAGTTTTTGTTTGCAAACACACCAACAAAAGTCAAACCTCTATCTGTTTACAACGGAAGTTTATTACTTTTGTTTTAATCCGCAAACCTAAATGCTGTATGAATATAATTATCACCGGGGCATCGCAGGGCATTGGTTTTGAACTAGCCTCAAAGTTTGCCTTCCACGGAAATCATAATATTATTGCCATCGCCCGAAGTGAGTCGAAGCTCGAAAGGCTGCGCAATGCATGCGCAAAGATTAACCCTCAAGCTAAGCTGCACCCCATCCCTTTCGATTTGGCTTCGGACGATCTGGCCAGCACCAACCTGAAGGAGCTTATCGGCAAGCACTTCACGCATATCGATATCCTTATAAACAATGCTGGATTACTGATAAACAGGCCGCTCGACAAGCTGCCAGACGGGGATTTGTGGCGTATGATACGAGTAAACTTTGCAGCCCCGGCGCAGCTCATCAAGCTGCTTTTGCCAATGCTGAAAAAGGGTTCGCACGTTGTGAACATTAGCAGCATGGGCGGATTTCAGGGAAGTGCCAAATTTCCAGGACTATCGATCTACTCGGCCACCAAAGCGGCGCTGGCCAACCTAACCGAATGCCTTGCCGAGGAGCAAAAAGAATCTGGCATTGCGTTTAACTGCCTTGCCCTTGGTGCTGTAGCCACCGAGATGCTTGCGGAGGCGTTCCCCGGCTATAAAGCACCAACATCGGCCACCGAAATGGCCGATTTTATATGTAATTTTGCATTAACAGGTCACAGTCATTTCAACGGGAAGATACTTCCGGTTTCGTTGTCGACCCCATAGCTGTGCACAAGCGAATAAAACCAGACAGAAGGAAAATTTGCTGCATAAAAACGAAAGAAAGAATTGATTGTTTGCCAACGCATACTCAGGCACATTTGGCTGCCCCACCGCACGGGCCAACGCTTCGCAGCCAAAAGAGCCTTCGTTTTGCCACCGCACCCAAGCCCACCCACCACCCCCAAAAAGTTGATAACTTTTTAATTACTTTTTATCTTGTAAATTGAGATATAAAACACAAAGGACTACTTTAGCATTTTGAAAATTTTGGTAATGAACCGAATTAAAGAAGTACTTGAAGAAAAAGGAATTAAACAGACTTGGCTTGCCGAAAAGTTGGGTAAAAGTTACAACATGGTTAACTCATATGTACAAAACCGACAGCAACCACGGTTAGAAGTGCTTTATGAGATTGCTAAAATCCTTGATGTGGAAGTAAAAGATTTATTAATTGAGCAAAAAAACTTGAAATGAGCAATATATACGAACAACGATTCTTCTCGGCACTGAAAGATACCTTTATTGGGCATCCAATTAAAGGCAAATCGGGCTATGTTAATTTAATGGCCATTAAAGCAAAGTATTTCGCTGATATTGAGCCGTACATACAAGCTGAGATAGAAAGTAAGATTGAAGCAGGCTTCCGTGAAGAGCTGTTTGAAAAGCTGTATAGCTTTTTCGATTGCTATTTGAACGAAACAGGAACTGTATTCTTTGCCAACTCGCAGCTACATAAAAACCTATACGAAAAGGTTTATTCCGACCGCGATGATGTTGCCCTTTTCTGGAAAACTCAAAAGCTTTACTACGTAAAATCGGAAGCCAACTACGAAGATTTACAAACCGATGTAAACGGCATTAAAATTCTTTTCGATGCATCTGAAATTAAGCACGCTAAGGGTAACGAAAAAAAAGCCATTCAGTTCTTTTTAACCAAAGCTACCAAGGATGAAGTAATTTTTAAAGTACGCTATCAGGAGAACAACAAGTACGACAGGCTTAAGGAATACCTAGAACTAAAAAACAATAACGATATAATTGACAAATGCTTAGATGAGTACGGTGCAAGCATACACCCAAACATTGTATTTGCAAAAACAGAGCTGGACCCAACAGTTTTTGAAAGAAAAACCGACAGCCGAAAGTGCATCTATTTTGAGAATATTGACGATGCGCTTAAATCGGTAAAGGTGGAGTTTAGCGTGAACGACTATACCTTAATGCTGCATTACTTGCACAAAAAGGGAATAATACTTTACGAAGAAGACCTGAAAAAGATTTTCACCATTTACAAACGCCAAAACGAGATAGACTACTTTATACACAAGGATGCAGAAGGCTTTTTGAAGGAGCAGTTTGATATTTATGTGTACAACTGGCTTTTTAACGACCTTGAAACCGACTTTGATGCGGCAACCGTTAAGCGAATGCAAAACATTAAGAAAATTGCGCACAAGGTTATTGAGTACATTGCCCGCTTTGAAGACGAGCTGAAAGCCATTTGGGAAAAACCTAAGTTTGTGCGAAATTCAAATTATGTTTTGACTATTGACAATTTATTTCCTTTTATAAACAAACCCAAAGGAGAAATATTTAACAATGAAACAACTATCATTCGAAACTATTCTGATTCAAAAGGATTAGAAATTCTAACTGAAATCTTTAATCACGAAGGGATTCAAGAGCAAAAGAAAGAATGGAATAAAGACATTGCAATTAATGATTTAATTTCTAAAAATAGTTTTAACGAACGTTTCAAGTACCTTACGATAGACACTAAGCATTTCAAATCATTAGAAATCAAAATATTATCCGTATTTGATAATATTGAAGAAAAACTTAATGGTAAATTAATAAAAACTGACAACTGGCAGGGTATAAATTCAATTAGACCTGCCTATGCCAACAAAGTTAAAACTATATATATTGACCCCCCATTTAATAAAGAAAACGAAGCAGACTACAAATACAAAGTGAAGTATAAAAATTCTACTTGGAATACAATTCTCGATAATCGGTTAAATATCTCAAAACATTTACTAAAAGACGAAGGCAGTTACTTTGTTAGGTGTGATTATAATGGTAATTTTTTCGTAAAACTATTGCTTGACAAAGCTTTGGGTGACGAGAACTACAGAAATGAAATAGTTGTAAACAGATTTAAAAGGCAACTTGATGAATTAAGTAGGTTAAACTTTGCTACTGAAAGCCTCTTTTATTATGGTAAAAGCAGTAGGCATACACCAAATAAAATGTATCGTCCAAGAAATTGTACTTTTTGCGGGCAAACTTTAGAGCCAAGCTGGCGACCTATGAGTTCACCTGGCTTAAGGGAGTCTCCAATTGAAGATGCTCATTTAGATTTATTCCCGAGTGACGTTATTATTGTTGACGAAAACGGTAAGAAAAAAACAATGGCAAGAATAATTGGTGGTAATGTAATGCTGCCACCTAAAGGAAGGCATTGGACTTTTAAGCAATCGAGAATTTTTGAGATGGAGAAAAACAGACGTCTAAGAATAAATAAATCTATTGCATTTAAAGACATCAATGGAAATAGACACGAGGGCTTGCCTGAGTACTTACAAACTGATGAAACACCAATTGATACAACTTGGACTGATTTAAAAGGATATGCATTTGGTTCAAACTTCTCAACAGAAAATGCAGAAGAACTTTTAAAAAGAGTAATATTATTTTCATCAAATATTGGCGACACCATTGTTGATTTTTTCTTAGGAAGCGGAACTACAATTGCTGTTGCCCAAAAACTATCTAGGAAGTGGATTGGGATGGAAATTGGAGACCATTTTTACTCATATATTTTGCCAAGAATGAAAGATGTTTTAGCAGGTTTTTCTATTGGTATTTCATCAGATGAAGATGTTAAATGGCAAGGTGGCGGATTCTTCAAATACTACGAACTAGAGCAGTACGAAGAAGTTTTGGCAAGGGCAAAATACCAATGGCAGGGCAAGGAAGGAGAAAACTCGGTTGAGCAGTACAGCTTTTTGCAGGACGAGAAGCTGCTCGATGCCATTGAGATAGATTACCAGAACAAGAACGCCAAGGTGGTTTTCGAAAGGCTTTACCCCGATGTGGATATTGCCGAAACACTTTCAAACGTTTCGGGCAAGCATATTAAGCAAATATTTGAGGATAAAGTAGTTTTTGAAGATGGGTCCGAAGTTGTTTACGCCGAGATGACATTTGAAAAGTACCCTTGGATAAAACCGTTAATTTGGTGGAACAGCAAATAGAGAAGCTATGAAGAAGGAAATAATAACAGCACTTACCGCTACATTTGAAGAGCACGTAAACTTTACAGAGCAAGGTATTGAGTTTTGGTTTGCCCGAGATATTCAGCATCTGTTAGGCTACACCAAATGGGATAATTTTGTAAAGGTTATAAACAAGGCAAAAACTGCTTGCGAAGCCAGCGACAATGAGATATTAGACCATTTTGCCGAAGTCGGGAAAATGGTAACCTTGGGTTCGGGTTCGCAAAGAGAAATTCAAGACTTTATGCTTACCCGTTATGCCTGCTATTTAATTGCACAAAACGGAGACCCAAAGAAAGAAGCCATCGCTTTTGCACAAAACTATTTTGCTGTACAAACCCGAAAGTTCGAGCTCATTGAGCAGCGTATTAAGGACTGGGAGCGATTACAGGCACGAACCAAGCTTTCACTTTCTGAAAAAGAACTTAGTAGCATAATTTACGAGCAAACGGGTAGCGATAAAAATTTTGCGCTAATTCGCAGCAAAGGCGATGCCGCCCTTTTTGGGGGCAAAACCACTCAGCAAATGAAGCATAAGCTAAGAGTACCCGAAAATAGACCATTAGCCGATTTTTTGCCCACAATTACCATTAAAGCAAAAGACTTTGCTACTGAAATTACAATATTCAACACCAAAGAAAAAGGGCTAAACACCGAAGGCAGAATCTCGGCTGAACACATCACCAACAATAAATCGGTACGAAAAATACTGCTTGAGCGTGGCATAAAACCCGAAGAGCTACCAGCCGAAGAAGATATTAAGAAGTTGGAACGCAGGGTAAAATCGGAAGAAAAGAAATTGGGCAAAAGCAGCAAGTCCCTTAAGAATTTAGACCAGGAATAATGGCAAAAATAGTATTAGAAAAACTACTCAAGGATAATCCAGCAGATTTGCCCGAGTTTTACAAAAACTTGGATAAGGAAACATTTGGTATAGATTGGAAACTTCACGAATATCAGCAAAAAGCGCTAAAACACGCTTTAAATGCGCTCTACTACTTTTACGGTAAAGGTGGGCAGCTAAGGGAACACTTGCTAAAACATTACAGCACACAAATAACCGAGCAATGGAAAACCGAAATGAGCTATTCCAAAGAGAGCACCCATTTCAATTTGCTTGGGCAATACTTTAATGTTGAAGAGAACCAGATACCATACACGGAATTTTTAAACAGAGCATCGCTTTGGATGGCAACAGGTTCTGGAAAAACTCTTGTGCTCATTAAGCTGATTGAGTTTTTACATCAGCTGGCAAATAGTAATTACATTCCAAAAAATGATATTCTTATTCTAGCACCAAAACCTGAAATACTAAACCAAATTAAAGAACACATTGAAGTTTTTAACAGGAACAGCACTGTAAAAATTAACCTGAAAGACCTTCGTGAATTTGAAAAGCAAAAACACATTCAAACATCGCTGTACGAGACCGAGAGCATAACCGTTTTCTACTATCGAAGCGATAACATTACAGATGTTGACAAAATTGAACAGCTGAGCTACAAAACAGTACTAAATAATGGTAAGTGGTATGTTCTGCTCGACGAAGCGCACAAAGGCGATAAGGAAGACAGCATAAGACAAGCATACTACTCCATTCTGGCACACAAAGGGTTTATCTTTAGCTTTTCAGCCACCTTTACCGATACTGTTGATATTGTTACAACTGCATACAACTTCAACCTTAAAAAGTTTATTGAATCGGGATATGGAAAGCATATTACAGTTAGCGGTTCAGAATACAAGAATTGGAATAAAAACAAGGGCGATTACAGCGATTCAGAAAAAACGCTAATCGTAGTAAAATCGCTGCTAGTTATCACCGCCATAAAGAAAGAAGCAGAATTTATAAAAAATTTCCACCCCGAGCTTTACCACAATCCTTTGCTAATAACCATAGCAAACGAAGTAAATACTGTTGATGCAGAGCTAAAACTATTTTTTAAACAATTAGCCATTGTCGCCTCAGGCGATTTTAACATAGATAAAGCAAAGGAAGAGTTAAGTTCAGACCTACTTATAAATAAATCGTACCAGTTTAACACCGCAGAAATTCCATCGTCATTTATTCAGGTAATAAATGGACTTACAAAAACCGATATACTTAAATACATTTTTAACGCCTCGGCTTTCGGTAAAATTGAATATACGAGAATGCTAAACAACAGCAGAGAAGTAGCTTTTAGGTTGAAGACAGCCGCAGCAGGTCATCATTTCTGCTTACTTGTGGCATCCGATGCTACAAAATGGAGCGATAATGTTTTAGAAAATTACGAATATACTGAAACGCCACTTACCAACTCGTATTTCAAAACAATCAACAGCAACGATAGTAGTATAAATATTTTGTTGGGTTCAAGAATCTTTACCGAAGGTTGGGACAGTAATAGGCCTAATGTTATTAATTTCATAAATATTGGAGTTGACGAAGGGGCGCAGAAGTTTGTACTGCAAGCAATTGGACGTGGTGTTCGTATTCAGCCTATTTCGGGTATTCGCAAGCGATTAGAACATATTACAAATCCTGAAGAATCAGAAAGTTTACTTAGATTTATTGACATTAAGGCAAAATCAGAAATTCTGAAAAGTAACTTGCCTATTGAAAGCCTCTTCCTTTTTGCAACCAAAAAGGAAGTAATTAAAAACATTACCGAGAACCTCAGCAGAGAAAAGGATGCTGATGAATGGAAGATTGTTAAACATATCTCAAAAACTGAAATTCCTCAAGAATTACTCATACCAAAATACGAAGAAGTTATTTCTGAAATACCCGCATACTCAATAAACAAAGATGAGTACAATGAACTGATAGAGTTTATAGGTTCAGGATCTGGCTCAAAGGATAAGATTGTGTTAATGCAATCACCGATAAATGTTTCAAAAACATTGGTTTCTGCTCTAACTAAAATTAGAGATGAAAAGAATTTTAATTTCACTATTTCTCATTCAGGCAGAGAACCTTTTGATAATCTTCTACTACTAAATCATCATTTCCATCAGAAACCCAAAAAACTAAGGTCGTTTGAGCCTGTTTTGACAGAAATAAACCATTTTGAAAAAATTGAAATGGCAAATATTCCAGACAATGAACTTGAGTTGTTGGAAGAGGCAATTATTAATTCCTTGAAAAGCAGCAAATCTGAATATAATTCTGTAAGCGATATAGTTGCAGCATACTCGGAAAAGAAATTGGATGACCAGGAATTGCAAGAACAACTTGCATTATTCAATAATCATGGGAAACCCAGCAGTTATAATTACAATGGTTTGAAAATTGAGCTGAATACAGACTTCTTAGCAGAGCATTATTATAACCCTATACTTCTTACCTCAGAAGCTCACCGTCAACTTTTCAAGCATATTATTTGGGTACCATCAGAAATTGAATTTTTAAAGAAGCTACAAGAGAATAGAACCAAATTAGAAAAATTTGATTGGTGGTACTTCTCAAAAATTGACCAAACTACAGACGATGTTTCAATTCCTTACTATGACACAAGAGAACAGGAATATAGAAGTTTCTTCCCTGACTTTATTTTTTGGTTAAAGGAAAAAGGCTCAAACAATTTACTAATAAAGTTCATTGACCCTAAGGGTAATGTAGTTGGTACAGGAAATGGAGAAGATAAAGCAAAAGGTTACGAAAACATTTTCAACTCAAAAGAATTACAGTACAACGACATAAATGTTAACGTGGAGCTATTCTTTTACAATGAACCCATTGGTGTACCTTCATCTGTAAAAGATTATTTTACTAAGGATTTTGAGAAAATGTTTAAGTAATGCGAACCCTTCACAGCCACACACATTGCCAAGTCGCACAAGCTGCCCTGCAATCCAAAACTTGGCAAACCTGCCTGACGGCAAGGCAGGAAGTGTGTCTGTTCCCGACGCACGGACTGAAAGACATTGCAGCAAATTTAAAACGAATAAAACGACATATAATTTAACGCCAGTGTACAATAAGGGGTTAATAAAAAGTTGGATGATAACGGATTATGAGACTTTCTCGCTTTTTCGTAGCTTCGTTCAGTTGGATAAGAAAACCGTTTCAATCTCCAGCACTTTACCAACCCCATAGCTACAAGCACATAACAACCTAGCATTTATGAGCCAACCATTTAAAAACCTTTCACTCACCCTCCTCTGCATAGCAATCGTTGGTTTGCAATTCGTATATAGTCAGGTTTCACAAAGTTATTTTACATCACCCCTCGATGAAAAACAGCACAAACTAAACATTGAGGATGTCTCCCTGTTGGTTGTTCAACAGGTGGACTCAGGGAATTTTGAAAATGTAAAACAAATTCTTGAATTTGGAATTAGCCCTAACATCGATTGGTATGGCACCACACCTCTTATGTATGCCGCACAGCGAGGGCATTACGAGATTGCCCGCGAGCTAATGATTTACGGGGCAGAGCTAGACACCCCTAACCCCGAAGGGCTAACCGCCCTACACTTTGCCACCTCAAACCATAAGGATAGCATTGCCGAGCTGCTAGTGCTAAATGGTGCAAACCCACACCCCATAAATAGCCAAGGCGTTTCCCCCTTACATTATGCCAGCGCCTATGGTTATCCCTATATGGCTTACCTACTCCTAAGCTACGGAGCGCATATCGACTCGGCCGACTACTCTGGGAACACACCCCTAATGGCTTCGGTATACTCTGGCGCACTAGAGGCAGCCGACTATCTGCTTGAGAACTGGGCCGATGTGGACAAACCCGACAACAATGGGATTACCCCGCTTATGGTTGCTGCTCAGTTTAACGACACCACCATGATGCGGCTACTCACCGATTATGGAGCCGATATAGACAAGAGGGACAACAAAGGCATTACGGCCCTAGCCGTAGCCATAGCAAACAAATCAGAGGAAGCAGCAATTTTTCTGCTTGAGCAGAAAGCCTCACTCCACAACCTCCCACCCGAAATGAGCTATGCCGACTTGGCTAACCGAAACGGATTAAAAGAGTTAGCGCTCACCTTAAATGGCATTGGAAGCCCGTTATCAAAAAAGATTGAGGTGCACTACGTAGCACCATACGTAAAAACCACCATCAATAGCAACGACTTTTTTATGGCCATTGGAGCAAACACAACCCTTTTGCCCTACGGCATTAGCCTAGGAATCGACATTGGGATAAGGCCCTACACCAAGGCCATTGTTATTGAAGACACCTATGCCACGTATCAATTCTTTGAGCGACGGAATATTGCAAGCGTTAGCATTGCTAAAGAGTTAGCACAGAGCACAACGCGCAAAAAATCGGTGGTTAGCTTTTCGCTAGGGGTAAAAGGGATCACATCGTGGGGAAAGTTCAACGTAGAGAGCAGTGTTTATAAAGCCAAAACCTATCACTTGATTACACCCGAAATACGGTGGACATTAGCCAGAAATTGGTTTTACCTATCGACAAGTTTCCACTTGCTCACTATGGATCACCTAAAAGAGTCTCCCCTATCGTTTAGCATCACCACAGGATTCATTATTGACCCAACAAAATCAAAGGTTAAAAAGAAGAAGATTGACTGGTACTAAGCACACCAAGTTTAAGGATGAAAGTATATGACGAGTAAAAAATCGACATACATAACCCCAGCGTACCTGCTATTGCTTTTGATGATGGTAGCACTGCAGGGCTGTGGGCTAGGGGAAAAACGTTCCAGCTGCTTATCGACTAAGCCGTTAGGTTTTGGCGTGTTAGCCTTGATAACCCTAAACGAAGAGAACCAGAACATCCAAGTGGCAGTTTATGAGGGTACTATGGAGAACAATACCCTTAGATACGAGAAGAAGCTAAACAGGTACTCTAGGGAACTTTGGCTCGAAACCAACAAGCAGTACACGGTTATTGCGTACTACCAGAAGGATGGTAAGACCTACCAGGTGGTTAGTGGGATTGAAATGTCCGTATCGCAATCGGGCAAATGCTACTACGTAAGTAATACTGTTATTGACCTAAGGTTAAAGGATTAACAAAACACATCTGTTTACCCTATGGAACACCTAAGCAGTCGAAGCTTGTTGAGATATTCCCGAAAGCTTTTGATTATCATTATACCTATTGCACTGGTGATAATTAAAGGTTGCAGCATCGAGAAACTTTTAGAGTTTAAATGTTCGGAATGCTACCCCGACAAGCCGCTGGACTCATGGGTTAAGCTGCACCTTACCATTAACGAGGAGAACACTGAAGTTCCCATAACGGTATACTTAGGCCCACCCGAGAACGAGGTGATCGTGCTAGAAGAGGTTGCCAGCAAGGAAACTCATTACATCTACATTGAAAATGAGACGCTGCACACGGTAGTTGCAAAGTACAAGGTTGATGGTAGGACACGATATGTTTTTAACAGGATTGAAACAAAGATATTCTACGATTACGACTCGTGCAGCGAGCCCTGCTTCTGGGTATCGGGAGCCATAGCTAACTTGCGAATCGCCTACTGACAGTGTTCCACAGCAACTAATACTGCGAAAGCCCCTTGGGGCCTCGTAAAACTTCAATTATAATTTCTGCCGACAACCAAATCCGTTGGGCTGTGTGCTAAACCTTCTCCAACTCCTCCATCAGCGCTTTGCGCTTGGGGTAAAGCCTTCGAAGCTCATCAATCACAAAATTTGCCTTGTCTCGCTCTCCCATCTTTATCATTCTACGCAAATAGCGACAAGCATTTTGGTAGTGATTACGGCCCATATTAACCTCCATGTCCTTTAAAATGGCCACTTGGTAAAGTGCTGCCACCTCCGAGGGAAACTCTTTAACCAAGTACCGCGAGTATACATCGATGGTATGGAGAGAAACATTCTTTTGAGCTATGGCCAGCAGGTCGGGCCAACGCTCTTCCCAAATATATATCTGTGCCACGGTTGAGGAATCGCCCCACCGGCTCTTGGCTTTCAGCTCCTTAATAAGCCCATCAACATAAGCGTTCCACTGATCCTTAGCAATATTATTTTTCAGCACATCAAAGTAAGGTTTTCTCTCCATATGGCTCTCGAGAAACAATGTTCGCGAAAGTTCAAGCACTTTGTCAACATCATTCTGCTGTTGGTAAACCTTCAGCAGCAGCTCCTTCCAATTAGTTGCCAACCCATCAAACTTCCCCTGATCAACCTTAATGCCCTGCTGGCAAAGCGCGATGGCCTTTTCATAATCCTTGTTCTTAATGGCCTTTTCTATAACGGCCTTGCGAAAATCGGAGTTCGAAACATTTTCCTCCATATACTTTTCGGCCTGCTCATCACCCTCGGTTTTTCTGATTAGATTTAACCTAATACGCTGTGCTTGCCTGTAATCCCAATCCCAACCATCCCTCTTGGGTTTCACAGCATCGAGCAGCTCATATACTTGCTTAACCTCCTCCTCAGTCGATTGATTTTTAACAGCAATGTCAAGCATAGCGTTGTGCCAATCCCAACCCTTAAAAATTTCTTTCTTATAAGCTTTTACACAGTAATCAAAAAGATTTTTCCTAATCTTCTCGGGCAATTCCAATTCCGATATGGCGTGAAGAATGCTAATGCTGGATTCAATACTGGTTCCAATATCGGCATTGCTATCGTCGGAGTAGTCGAGGGCTTTGGTCATCTCCTCCAGTATCCCCATAGCCATATACATGGCCGATTCGGTGCTCCCAGAATTCATCAGCTGCTCGGCATTCTGCACCATTTGGTAAACCTCGTTGCCCACATCCCGAGCCTCGTAGTAACCGATATACCCCTTTCGTCCTTTGGCATTTTGGAGGATGGCCTTAACCTGCTTAGCGTACAGCTCCTTTGATTCGGGAATTATCCTGTAAGCGTGCTTCCCCACAAACAGCTGCCTAAAGGACCTGTCGCTGTCACATTTTTCGCGAACAAAATCTTTCAACTCCTCATGCGGCATCGTATCCAGCAGCTCATTCACCTGCTCGGCTATCCCCTTGCTTTTGGTCCTGGGCTTTGCAACAGATTTTGCTGATTTATTCTCCTTAACCTCAAGCCCCAGCTCATCCTTTTGCAGATAGAAAAGGGCTGCCACCACGTGCTTGCAAACGGGGCCAAAATCGTAGGGGCAGGTACACACAAACTCGGTCACCTCATTGTTATCAATCTTTAGGTTCACAACATAGGTTTCGGTTCCCTCAACCAGCAGTTCAAACTCGCCGGGTGAAATTAGCTCGGGCTCGCCAACGTACCCTTTCTTGAAATACTGCAAGCCCCGTTTTAGTATGGTTTCATCGATATACTGTTCAAATGAGTCTAATGGAATTTTCATAGCTAGCTATTTTGGTAGTATTATCTTAATTTCATTATTTTATCAATCATACCCCGAGCCTCCACCGACGATGGGGTCAAATCCTCATCGTTTATATCACCCTCAATTAGCTGGTTAGCAAGTATAAATATATAATCATTGCCGCTCATCCTATCGTAACGCCAAGCGATGTGCTTATCGAACTCCCTTACTCGACCATAAAGATTATGGTAAACATCACGATTATCAGCCTGATGCTCCTTCCAATCCTTAAGCAGTTGGTAAAATTCATTTAGCCCATTCTCAAGCTCCTTCTGCAGCCCCTTCTCAATTATGCTTCGGGCAGCTTTTTTGTCGGCTTTTGAAAGTTCCATATCTATATTGATTTTGGCATATTGAAAACAGAATCTAAGTGGTCTGACCTTCGATGTAAAACATCGAGGTAGCTATTTATTTTTTCTTCATACTCGATATGGTAGTCGGGATGCAACTTTTTTATAAGGGTTAACACCCTGCGCACAGTTAATGCGACCTTGGAATCAAACGAAGTAAAGCATGTGCCCAATGACCTCGAATAAAGTCTAAACACATCATCAAGTATATACATCAGCAGGTCAGCCTCCAGCTTCTTGTTCTTTGATATTTTGGCAAACTCGCTAACCCGCTTATTGCATGCACCAATCATATTGGCCATACGAAGTTCCTCGGAGAATCCTTTGTATCGCTTTATCCAAAGTTTATCGATATCCTCAATGGCCTTTTGGTACAATTCTAGCTCGCCTTCTTGCTTGTCGAAGAAATGTACCGATAGGTATTCGTAATACTCCTTTCGCGAAGCCATGGCGATAACCATCTCGGCCAGTTCACTTTTTGAGTAGGCATTAACCAACGCCTTAATTTCTGTCTTACTACGCTTCATAATATGATTGGCCTTTCACAAGTTATTCAATTACCAAAGCTACCTCCTTGCTATGCGAGCGTTTACTATCAACCAAATCGATATACTTACAACCCCTAATTGCCTTGGATATGTTTAACGCCTCGTTGTGGCTATGGAAACTATCCTTTGTGGCGCCAATCACCAAACAGCTTGCTTCAATTTTGGTTATTCGTCAAATATAGTGGAAATAGGGAAAAAGGACTATATTCTGGATAAAAAAATGGACAGTCCAATTAAACAATACTACAGGTAGATGCCCCATGGTTCATTGAAAACATTGAAGTTCATTCCCCCACAAAGTCTGTAAACGTTTTACTAGCTATGAATCGGCAAGCCGGTTCTCTTGCAGTAAATGCGGTAAGCTAAGTAAAGTGCATGATGGGCATTATAGGGTTTGGCGTCATTTAGACATCTGTGACTATAGTTGCTATTTAAACATAAAAATGCCAAGGACAAGCTGTCCTGAACATGGGATGTTGGTATTGGACAAGCATCCATTCGGCAGACAAAATACCCATTATAGTTTTCAGCTGGAAGTGTTGATCATGACGAAGGCGAAAAATGTATCCATTAGAACCCTTTCAATAGAACTAAGAGAGCCAGACAGCAATATTTGGGGCACCATTCATCGCTACATTAAGCAAGGAGTCCAGAAAACTGATTGTTCCAAAAACAACAAGTTTTGGCGTTGATGAGAAGTCATACCAAAAAGGGTTAAGGTATGTTTCCATATTTACAGACCATGGTACAGGGAAAGTAATTGATGTTTGTGAAGGACGAGATCAAAGCGTTTTCAGCCAATGCTATCAGAAATTATACGGTCACTCGCGGAGCCCCCAACTACATCAAGCAGATCAGCATGGACATGTCCAAAAGCTACATGAGTGGACCAAAGATTTATTTCAGTAGTGCAGAAGTTATATTTGATAAATTCCATATAAAAAAAGCACTAAAAGAGGCGGTAGATAAGGTAAGAAAGGTCGAGGTTGCTTCGAATGAGAGATTAAAGAAAACAAAGATATATGGCTGCAAAATGAAGAAAATCTCAACAAGGAACAGAAGGAATGCTTAACAAAATTCCTTGAAGAAGCCTCAACAGACACGGCCCAAGCATATAAACTAAAAACAGCATTTGAGCAATGTGGAGGATACAGGCAAAAGCAATCGAGCCAACGCTAAATCAGTGGCTACAAATGGCGGAACAAAACGCGTTAAAACCAATTTTAGCTTTTTTGTGAAAACAGTGAAAAATCATTTTCAAGGAATTATAAACTCAATGAAATCTCTAGTAACAAACGCGCTTTCGGAAGGACTAAATAGTGTATTTCAATTATCAAAACATAGAGCAAGAGGATATCGAAATGTTGACAATTTTATGGCGATGGTATACTTCTTAGGCAATGACTTTAAATTCTCATTCCATTCAAAATGACGAATAACCTGTATTTTTGAAAAGGGAAATAATTCTTTAATATGGATACTCAATATTTCACCTAAAAACACTATCTTTGCTGCATATCATTGAAAACCAACCTGTATGAATCTTTTAAATTTTTCAACCCAATTACCTGACTAGGATAGTTGTAAGGTCAAGTGGAAAGAGTATAGAGAAAAGATAGGAGTGGTTTGCCCTAGGTGTGGAAGCAAGGAGCACTACTGGAAATCAGATAAAGAGAATTATGAGTGTAAGCGCTGCAAGTATCGTCAAAGTTTACGAAGTAATACAGTGATGCATGGTAGCCAACTCCCTTTAAGGTATTGGTTTATAGCCGTTCACCTGTTAACTTCCACCAAGAAATCATTTTCTGCATGCGAATTACAAAGGCAATTAGGGCACTCAACCTACAACCCCATCTGGGCAATGCTTCATAAGTTGCGCTTGGCCATGGGTAAGCGGGATGCAGAGTATACTCTCAAGAATGTAATTGAGCTTGACGAGGGCTTCTTTTCAACAGCAATTCCCGAGGAAGAAAAAAGCAAACCATTAAAGCGAGGTCGCAGAAGCCAAAAGAAAAGCAAGGTATTAGTTATGGCGGAAAGCATTCCTGTTGAGGGCAAAGTAACCAGGGGCGGAAAACCTCGTAAAGTAGGTCATATCAAAATGTTTGTCGAAGATAATCTTAAGGCTGAGACAATGGATGAAAAAGTGGTAAGATATATCAAGAGAGGCTCTACCATCGATTCTGATGATACCACTTCATATACCAACCTAAAGAATTTAGTCGAGAAACACCGCCCTAAAGTAATCCCAAAGGAGGATGTTGGGAAAGTCCTACCGTGGGTACACATAGCCAAAAGTAACGCCAAAAGGGTATTGCTGAATACCTTCCACGACATACAGCCAGAATTCCTCCAGAGTTATCTCAATGAATACTGCTATATGTTTAACCGCCGATATTTTGGGGAAATGAAATTTGACAGGCTAATGGTGGCTGCTGCTAGTTATAAAAATGAGTTTATGTATAACATTGAGTAATCATATTCTTTAAATACTTGTTGAAAACACAACATCCAGAAATCATATATTGTTTTACATCAATGTTTATGCTATGAAAAGAGTTGCCCTAACGTTATACACACTTACATATTTCCTTCTTGTATCCTTTGGACAATCGGACGATCCAAAGATTGCACGATTTGTAAGTAAGGTAAAGTCGGCACAGGAGAGGGTTGATGCCACCGATGCACTTATCTTCTCAGCTGATAGCCTAATTGCAGTGGGTGAAGCTGAGATGGCTAAGGCCGAAGCTGTTCTTAAAGAACTCTCACAGGAAAAAAAGGATATCGACAGGGATTACTTTAACCAAAAGAAACCGCTGGAGCGACAGCTGAGGTCGAAGGATCGAGATGAAGCCCGAGAAGCAAAAGCCAAGATTAGAGAGATTGACTTGGAGAATAAGGCGCACGAACGCGACTGGAATACTCGATATAGGGCTATGCTTAGGGAGTATGACTCGGGAAAACGAACAGTAGACAAGGGAAAAGCTAACCTAAAGAATGCCAAGAAGCAGAAAAAGGAAGCCGAGAAAAAACTCAGGTCAGCCCAAAAAGAGTTACTAAAGGCTCAAAAGTAGCTGCGCTAAAAGTTTGTGGCTATGGTAAACTTTATAGCCACATTATCGCTCCACACAGGGTTGGTGTATGGCCCCCAGCGGTAGTAAGCTCCCACACCTAACGAGTAAAATGGGTTGGCAAGTAACCCATTCACTAACAAACCGCTCTCAAAAAATCCTCGCGATAGGGTATTTGGCTCCGACCACGTAAACATATGGTATGGGCTTCTCGAATAGCTCCCTATGGCAAAGTTCTGAACCGCCTCTACCTGCGGTTTGAATAGGGTAGATCGACTTTTGCCAAACAGCTCACCAAAGTTGTGCCTGAAGAATAAATAAACGTAACGATCGGATACAAACTCAAACGGATGGATGGTACCAAAAGAATTGGTAGCATCTAAAGGATACTTATCCATACTTCCGGGGGTAAAGTACAACATCGAGGTAGGCTTCTCACCTGTTATCATCCCGCCGCTTAGGGTAATGCTAGTTCTACCAATAATCCTATGATTTACTCTATGGCTGATGCGTGCCTCGTAACGTGTATAGTCAAAACCTTTACTGCTGTACTCAATACCCTTTGCCACATTAAGCCATACTATGGGATGCTCAAACCCAAAGGGCATAAGCCCTTTTACGGTTTGGATATACGATTCGCGCCGTGCAAACTTAAGCTGAACCCCCACCTCATTCGTTCGGTAGGCAAAAGGGGATTGCAATGAAGGGTGGTCGAACCCATAGCCAGAGGCTATGCTGTAGTCGGTTTGGTTTGCAGTTACACCAAGGGTAAGGCGCTTATGAAACCTAAAACCGAAACCAACCGAATACGCCTGGGTGTAATCCATCCTATCAATCATAAATGTGCGAAAAAGGTCGGTATTAATCATCCCTGTTTGTCGCTCAAACACCACTTCACCGGGTTCACGCACATCATTCTCATATCGCCCCTCAACATAAATCTGATGCAGCTGGCTTAGGGTTAGCCGAGCAAAACCGCCAAACTTATCCTCCTTGTCACTAAAGCCATAGGCATAGTAACCGCCAAGTGTAACCCATTTTGATACCCTTTGGTTCGTTTCGAGCCCCAGGCCCAAGCGATACCCCTCAAAGCGGTTGTAATTCATAATCCGATTGAGATCCAGATTGAAGACACCTAGGGGTATCTTGCCCATGAGTACAGCGTCAAAAATGCTCATCATTCTATCGAAGTTGGCCTCCTTACTGATGCTGTCGACAAACTGATAGGTTCGTAACTCCTGGCTTGTAAGAGGTTCGACCCGATAGCTATTCCAAAACTTCTCGTCACGTGCCGATGCCGTTGGGTCAAAGCTAACCTCGACGTGGCTAAAGTTTCTGGGCCTAAGGTTGGGCATTAGATCAATATTATCGATATAGGTACTTCCCCTACCCACCATCATAAACTTTACAAGCTGCTGGCTGGCAGAGTCCTGAAGCTGCACACTTCCAGTGTTTAGGTAAAGGGTAGTGTTAAGCTCAACAGGGAACCATTGAACGCTGTCGATCAGTTGGTATCGTTGCTGAATCTTAATATTAAAAACTGGCGATGGGGCTTCTACCGGTTCGGCTATTACGTTCTGAATGGCGTAGCCATTGGAGTTAATATTCATCACACCTTGCAAGCCAGCAAAGTTAGCATTACGTAATGGCCTAAATGATACTACGAAAACGGTGTCGGCACTTGGAGTAAAAAGCGTATCCTCCAAAATAAAAAGGTAGCGCCGGGTGCTGTTCTTGCTAATGGGGTTGAGGTGGAATTTTCCGCCAAGATTGAGCAGCTCGGGATAGAACGAGAACGACTGATACTGAGTTGCAAGGAATGCCAAGAGAGGGTCTTCAAATCCTGAAACCTTTGATGCCAAAATGGTTTCGTGGCTCCTATTGGGGTGCATAAAAATTCGCTCGGTAATCGACTCCATCATCAACAGATGCTGCTGCTTAAGGACCCTCTCAACCTTAAGCTCAAGCGAGTCCGCGGCAGGGGATGCTGCCCCCTCCTCTCCTTTAGGCTTAAGATTAATGGTATCGCGCTGAGCCGTGAAGTACATCTTGCTATAGCTATTATACCGAAACTGCGCTAGTCGCTCTGGGTTATTACGTTGCCGGTTTTCGTAAACCAGATTAATTATTCTATGGGCAGGGTTCTCGCCAGGTCGCACAACCACTTCGTCCAAACTATAGGTTGTTGGACTTAGGCCAATAAGCAATGCCTTGGTATCGCTATGGGCGCTAATATCTATCTCCTTGGGGAGATAGCCAACGTAGCTTGTTCTTAGCTTATCAATGCGAACTGGTGAAACTATCTCGAAGTTTCCCTCTAAATTAGAGGTGACACCCTGCCCCTTTTGATTGTAAATTATATTCACAAAGGGTAGTGGTTGGCCAGTTTCCCTGTCAACAATCTTACCAGAAACTACATGCTGTGCTTGTAAGGCAAATACAACCAAAAGTTGAGCCGCAAGAACAAAAAAATATTTCACTTTTCAGGGTAATCAGTAGGTTTAAATTGCAGGCAAAGCTACATAAAAAAAGCGGAATCGAATACACGATCCCGCTATGATCGACAGTAGATAACCCTACTTGAACCTATTCGTTTTAAGCATATTCACCTCCTTTGCCGAAAGGAAACGCCATTTGCCTCGGGGTAAACTCTTTTTGGTTAGCCCGGCAAAGTATACCCGGTCGAGTTTTACCACTCGATAGTTCAACTTCTCGAACATACGGCGTACAATTCGATTCTGCCCTGAGTGGATCTCGATACCAACTATTGATTTATCGCGTTCGTCGGCATACTCAATGGCATCTGCAGCAACTATCTCCCCATCAAAATCGAGGCCTTTAAGTATAGCTTCCATATCCTGAGGAGCAACATTTCGGTCGAGGCCAACCTCATAAACCTTGCGCTTCATAAAGCTAGGGTGTGTTAGCTGCTTGGTAAGCTCACCATCGTTGGTGAAAAGCAATAAACCGGTACTGTTTCTGTCTAAACGGCCAACGGGATACACCCTTTGCTCGCAGGCTCCTTCAATTAGATCCATTACTGTACGGGTGGCATTTGGATCCTCAACGGTTGTAACGTAATCTTTTGGCTTATTGAGTAGGATGTAAACTTTTTTTTCGGGATCCAGCGCTTTATCCTTAAAGCGCACCTCATCGGTAAGCTTCACCTTTGTGCCCAGCTCGCGAACCTCTATCCCATTCACCGTGATTTGGCCCTTTGCAATAAACTCGTCGGCCTCGCGACGGCTACATAAACCCGAATTGGCAATGTATTTATTCAACCTAATAAAACCATCCTTATCGGTCCTTAGCTCATTCTCAATCTCAGGTGGTGTTGAGAAACGTTTGGTTGGCTTTGGTTTGCTTTCGAAATCGGGCTTGGCAAACCTATTTGACTTTGGCTTGGAGAACCGATCGCTGGACGATTTTGCATACTTATCCCTCGAAGGTTTTTCGAATTTCTCCTTGGTAGGTCTTTCAAATTTTGGTTTGGAATATTTATCCTCGTAAAAACTCTTCTTTCCGCTATCCCTTTTCTCTTCTCTTGGTTCAAAACTCTCCTCGAATCGCTCGCGCTTGGTCACTTCCTTTTCAAAGGATTTTGATTTTAGCGTACGCGGCATATAGGTACGCGATGTATCGGATTTTTTATCGTCTCTTCTTGGTTGACGTTTGGTCTCGTAGCGGTCTCCACGCTCACGCTTCTCCTTAAATTCTAGGGTCTTTCTTCGTTCGGTGGGCTTAGGGGTTGACTCCTCGTCGTTGGAATACTTTTCCGTTTGGGGTTTAGAACTTAGCGGTCTGGCTGTACGGGGTTTGTATACCCTTGCAGACTCTTTCTCGTCGGAC
>Ga0334900_1001444_pt1 | contig 25568 bp, 22 predicted proteins | sample GraSluR3_MG_2_FD_207231 | JGI IMG/M metagenome (GOLD analysis project Ga0334900, IMG submission 207231) | Sludge microbial communities from methane-producing bioreactor in Wageningen University, Netherlands - Granular Sludge_31_08-R3 | ecosystem: Engineered > Bioreactor > Anaerobic >...
CGTTCTCCAACCCGGGATTCAGAAACTCCCGGTCCGACCTCAACGATCTCTCCCGCTCCCTCGTGTCCAAGAATAATGGGAATGGGGACCGGTTTTCTTCCTATGTATTTGTTTTTCAGAATTGTAACATCCGTATAACATACCCCGGCTGCCCGAATTTTAACCAGGACATCGCCGTTTCCCAATTCCGGAACAGGCAGATCAGCAACCGACAGAGACCATTCGTCCTTGTTAGCTTTTATTATTCCCCTCATGTTTCCCCCAATTGATACAGATTGCACGGGACCAGTCAGACCTCAACAGGACGATGATTAATCCCTGAGTCCATTACCGCCATGGTGACCTTCAGAGACCGCAGGGCATCCTCTCCGCTCGTCCTGGGAGTTTCCTCACCCCGCACGACTTTGCAGAAGTGCTCCATCTGAGCGGGATACGGGTCTGCGCTCTTCAGATTCAGCCTTTCCATCTTGAGGGGATACTGCCATCCAGCCCTGCTTTTATCTTCGTAGCTTATCTTCAGCATCTCCGGAAAGGACAGGGATCCCCGGTCCCCGAGAAAGTGATATATATTTCCGTTCCCCCGAAAGAAGAAATCATTTTCTCCCATGGTCTGTTCATAGGCCCATTTTGACGGGACAGAATCACTGAGCAGAATGCCTGCAATCGTTCCGTCCTTCATGCGGAGAGTGACACCGACAGTGTCCTCCACCTCGAACTTCCTTGCTTTGTTGTTGACCTCCGCATAGACCCGTTCTATCTCTCCATACATATAGCGCAGGTTGTCAATTTCATGGATGATATTAATCAGAATCGGTCCGCCGCCTTTCCGCCTTCTCCATTCACCGCTGTTCCGGAAATAGTCCGAAGGTTTGTACATCGCCCAGAGCATATTGATCCCCAGGATGTTTCCCAGCTCCCCGGCGGCGATAATTTCTTTCGCTGCGTTGATAAGGGGATTGAATCTGCGGTGGTGCCCGATCAGGAGCTGTACACCGTTTTTCCTGGCACTTTCTATAAGCCTTTCAGCATCTTCAACACAAGAGGCTATAGGTTTTTCCATGAATACATGCAGGCCGTTCTCTGCACAATACGAGCCCAGCTCTGCATGCATTTCATTTGGAACCGAGATAACAACCCCGTCCAGCTTTTCCCGGGCGATCATTTCCTTAAAATCGCTGTAGTACCGTACACCCAGGCTATCGACGAAATCCTTCCGTGATGCATCCATATCAGCAATGGCCAGATAGTCACAGCAGTCCAGTTTTGCAAGAGCCCTGGCGTGTACCTGCCCGATCATGCCTACACCGATAGAAGCCAAACGTACTTTCCGGTTCATGCTGTTCTCCTCGAATCTCTCAATCTACAGCTAACTTCCATTTCAGTTTCCCATTAATTTGTACTTTCCTGCAGTTTCAAATACGGCCAGAATTTTTTCGGGTTCCGTATCTCCCTGGAAGTTGTGAATCTGAGAGAACACATACCCACCATCCCGAGAGAACACTTTTACCAGTTCGTCTACATGACGACACACATCATCTATTGACCTGTATTGATGAAAATTCTGCGTATCCGCTCCACCACCCCAGAAGAGTATGTGTTTTCCATATGTATTTTTTAACTTAACAGGGTCCATGCCCTTGGCACTTATTTGTACAGGGTTCAGAATATCTACCCCGATTTCTATATAATCAGGAATAAGATCAAAGATAGCTCCACAACAATGCATTAATACCTTGAGCTTCGGATAATTCTTATGAATAAAGCTGCACTGCTGTTTATGGTAAGGTTTTATTAATTCACGATACGTTTCAGGAGAAATCTGCAAAGTAGATTGTGTCCCGATGTCATCAAAGAAATGGACCACATCAACTTTTCCTGAGGTTTGGTCCAGAATTTTCTTCAGGTTATGAATATTTGCATCCGTTACCATCTGAAAATATGCATGCATTAAATCAGGCTCGGTAATCAGATTACACAAGAACTCTTCATGACCGAAATCCCGCTGTCCCTGTTCAAAAATACTGGCACCAAAGATCAGCACAATTGATTTATCAGTGTTTTTGTAGAGTCTTTCGATTTCTTTGATAATATATTCTATCTCATCATCATCCATCGGAGCTGCAGGATGGCAGTTTCTTAATCCATGTATTTCAGAGATCCCTCTCAAGGGATGAAAAATCTGGTCGTAATAAAGTCCCCTGAAGGGCATTCTGGCAAACGGTTCCCCATCTACATAGATCAGACTGCCCCCGTCCTTATCTTCCACTGGATGAAACTCCGCAGGAAACAGACACGGAACACCGTTATATAAAGAACCTTCGCGCCAATCCTTGCCGTTTATATTAAACCGATACCGCATACGGTGTACCTGAACAAAATCCCCGCCAAGGATATCAATAATCTGCGGATCAATTTCTGCCAGAAACTGAAAAAGATCGTAGACTTTGATCGGGATGGAATCAAAACCAAGATAGCGTAATAACTCGGCATACGCAAACGCGCTGATTCCGTCGGTAGGAAGAGCACCGCAACTTACCAATATACCTTCAGAAATCTGCCCCTTTAAATATTTTCGAACTCTCTCTCGAGACGTTATCATCATAAAGGCTCTCCTGAATATCCGGTAAGTGATTAGATTTAATATCTTCCAGGTTCAGCTTTCCGTTGCTATTTTACCAATCGCGTCATAAACAAAACGGTTTCCGGAATATAGGTTATTATGGCAAGAGCAATGAGCAGGACAATAATCATGGGAAGAGTCTCTCGTATCATCTCTTTCAGAGACACGTTTCCTATCCCTGCCGTCACAAACAAAAGCATTCCGAAGGGAGGTGTCAACAGGCCGATCATCATATTCAGACAAATCATAACCCCAAAATGGACTATATCAATGTTGTAGAAATGCACTAAGGGCATTATTATGGGAACGAACACAAGCTGGGAAACATTCACATCTATTAATGATCCGAGGATAAGGAATAGAATATTAACAACCAGCAGGAACGCCCAGGGACTGCTTACCAATCCGCTCATTACCGATACTACTTCTTTCGAAACCTGCTCAGCAGTTACTATATAAGAGAAACCATAGGCTCCGGCGATAACCAGGAAGATCGTACCCGATGTACGAATTGTATTAAGCAGAATCCTCCCCAAAGATTTTAAACGCATGGTCCGGTAAACGAAGAATGAAATCAGCAAGGTATACGCAGCAGCAACAGCTCCCGCTTCTGTCGGCGTCATTATACCGGTATAAATTCCGAAGAGCAGAACAACCGGGGTCATCAGTGCAGGCAAAGCCCCAAGAGTACTTTTCAAGAAATCCATGAAATCAACTTTAGTACCAATTGGGTAATTACGCTTTTTTGAAATAAAATAGACATATACTCCGATTACAAGACAGAGAATAATAGCCGGAACCATACCCCCCATAAACAATTTGCCTACTGATGCTCCAGAGATCATTGCGTAGATTACAAACGGAATTGACGGTGGAAAGATTGGTCCAATAACAGAAGTAGAAGCGGTTATCGCACACGTAAATGGCATATCATAACCCTCCTTCTTCATCTGTGAAATTTCCAATACACCAAGGCCTGACGCATCGGCAACGGCACTGCCGGTCATACCTGCAAAAATCAACGAAGCAAGAATATTCACGTAGCCGGTTGCCCCAGGTTTACGACCAATCATTGATCGTGCAAAATCGAATATTTTGTCCGTAACCTTACTGGAATTCATGACATTAGCAGTGAAAATAAACAAGGGAATCGCTATTAGAATATAGCTGTTGGTTAAACCATAGCCAATGGTATTAATCAGGGATCCAATGCTTATTCCTTTGGCGAGATAATAGGCAATAGAACCCACCAACATACCAAAACCTATGGGCATGCGTAATAAAAACGCAATAATCAGTACAAAAAAAGGTATTATCAAGTACCAGCTCATATCAATGAATCCTTCTTTTCTGTGTTGTATTGTTGGATATAGATCTTATCCTTGTATGATTTAATATCCAGTACAAGACGGTGCCCTGAACGTATTACCGAAGAAATCAATAGAACGGGAAAGGATAAGAATATAATAGAAACCGGTATCTTCATTATCGGCGTGACGAATGTACGCAGCTTCCACAGGTATACAAAAGAGGGGGGAATAGCTATAGAGAAAGCAATAACAATTATTGAATACGACATAATGCGCAGAATATTCTGCCCTTTGATGGAAATCCTCGAATATATCAAATCAAAGACAACATGATCTTCATTCCTATAGGCAATACAGCTTCCCACAAGCCCCACAATAACAAAGGCATTAACAGAAAACTCAAATGTCCAGTTTTGAGGGTTTTTTATGATATATCTAAAAAAAACATTTAAAAGGAAAACAAGAAATAAAAGCACAAACGTAACAACGGGAATATAGATCTCAAAAAAATCTATAAAAATCCTGGCAATCTTCTTTGTCCGGCTCATTGACAACGCTCCCTCATCAACAGTATTCCATTATACATCCATTTATCGTACGGGCGCTGCTTTTTGGCAGCGCCCGCAATGATGCACAACTGGTGTGATTATTTCATTGCCTGTACACGCTCGTAGAGGTCAATATTCCATTTTTCAGTGAGTCCGTTTCTAACATAGTAGTCGTAGGAATGTTTCTGGAATGCTTCTACATCCGGTTCCGTTATGATCATACCGTAGTCTTTCATGAAACCGACGAGTTCGGCTTCCTGCGCATAAGTAGTCTTGCTGCCTTCCTTGCAGGCATAATCGGCGGCCTCGTGCATCCACGGTTATTGATGACCATCAACTTCACATCAATTATGTGTTTTGTAAGGGCGATCTGTTTAGTGACCTCATAGAACTTCATGGCATAGGTACCGGGAAGCGGATTATCCTGTCCTTCAACAGTTCCGGTCTGCAGTGCCATGTAGACTTCCGAGTACGCGATGGGTACTACTTTTGCTCCAAGGGACTGTCCAGCATGAATCCAGTCCGGAGCGTTCGGCATTCGCAGAATCATGCCATTCACATCCTGCGGCGTTCGTATTGGTTTTTCCCACTTTGTGTTAATGGTCCTGGACCCCTGGGTCATTGCACCGAGAGGAGTATATCCGCAGGCATCGGAAACCATCTTGTAGAAATCCCTGGCTACAGGGGAATCCTGCGCAAAAACCTTTTCCATGTGTTCATAGCTGGTAAAAATGTAGGGAGCTGCAAACATACTGGCCGCCGGAAGATAAGGCGCCATGTCCTGGAATGCCAGCGTAGACATATCCAGATCACCTATCATCAGTGCATTCACCTCCCCTTCCTGGGTATAAAGGGTGCCGCTGGCATAGGTATTAACCTTTATCTGACCACTGGATAGTTCTTCCACTTTTTCAGCGAACTTCAGCATAGTAACTCCCTGGGGATGCTCTTCAGGCTCAAGTTGATTGTATGACAAAACAAAGCGTTCGCTCTTCGCTTCGTCCTGTCCACCGGCTATTGCTATCCCAGCGATAACCACCAAGAAAATCATCATGTGTAAGATTTTCTTCATCGTTCTACCTCCGTTTATTTTTCATGAAGCCAGGCTTCATATTCACCTTTAAATAATATATCTGAAATATATTCTAGTTATACCACTAAGAATATCATGAATACAGACATTGTCAAGTTTTTTTTACAGCCTCTCTGTGCGGAGAAAAAAATTGACAATGTCTTTTCAATGGTATAATCTGAGTATATTGATGTTATATTTTTGATATTTTCTAAACAAACGGGTTATAACAGTAGTTTAGCACATGTATACAAAGGGAGGATGTTCGATGAGCGAAATGAAAGCTCTTGTTTTTCACGGACCGCAGGATATGAGATTCGAATCAGTGCCCTGCCCAACACCGGGGAAAAATGAAGTGCTTGTTCGAGTTAAAGCGGTATCAATCTGCGGATCCGATTTATCCGGATATCGTGGCGGGAATCCGATGAGAGTCCCGCCCCTGATAATGGGGCACGAATTTTCCGGAGAAATTGCGGAACTTGGAGAGAAGGTACAGGGCCTTAAACAGGATGACAGGGTCGGAGTCATTACCAATCTCTATTGCGGAAAATGCGCTAACTGCAGGCAGGGACTTCAGAACGTCTGTGAAAACCGTTTCATTATCGGTACTACCATGAAGGCGGGAAGCTACAACGGGGCCATGGCAGAATACGTTCTTGCTCCGGCAGAAAAGATTGTGCCCCTGCCGGACCATGTCTCTTTTAACGAAGCAGCCCTGGCGGAGCCTCTGTCAATTGCTCTGCGGGCAACAAAGCACGCAGGGACTATGCAGGGAAAGAGCGTCGGTGTATTCGGCGCGGGTCCCATAGGTCAACTTGCCATAGCCTGCATGAAGCATGCAGGAGCCGAACGTATTGTAGCTGTCGACCTGGTAAAAAAGCGTCTCGAAATGGCAAAATTAATGGGGGCTAACCATACAATAATTGCTGGAGACAATGTTATTTCGGAAATCGAAAAATTGACGGAGGGAATCGGTCTCGACTGCGTATTTGACGCTGCCGGAGTCGAAACCACTATTAATACAGGAATTGAGGTTGTCAGAAATGGGGGAACGGTGCTGCTTGTCGGAATGGCATCCCCAAAGATCAATATCGAACTCAAGCATGCGATTGCCAAGGAAATAAAGTTCCTTACCAGCTATATGTATACCTCGGAGATGAAAGAAGGCCTTGATCTTATTGCCAAGGGAAGAATTGATGTTAAAAGAATAATAACCTCGGAATACCCTTTATCCGAAGGACCGAGGATTTTCAGCGAACTATTCTGCGGTAAGTCCCAGGATATTAAAGTAATTCTAAAAAACAGTTGAACATTTACCGATTAAAAAACCGGTACCGGAGGGTTTCAATCCATCGGTACCGGTTTTTTTGCATTTATGTAATCAGGAAGGCCAGGCAACCGTCCAGATATGTTTTCCGCCTTCCTTGTCCGGCCCCTTCAACAGAGCTTCAATTTCTTCTTTACTCCGCTGGGTCATGTATTTGGCCTCGGGAAGTTTTCCCGCCGGGAATTTTTCCAGGATATCGTTATGCAGCTTCACTACGTAATCGCAGTAATCCTCAATTGCGCCGAAGGCCTTCTCCGCCTTTGCAAGGGAGGGTTTTCCGAGTACACCTTCGGGATATACGGCGAACTCCACACCGCCGCCCCCGATCTGACTCTGGCCGGCCATCGGCAGACCGTAGATGTCTCCGCCCTTATCGATGTGACCGGCAGGCAGGAATCCCCAGCACTCCGTATCGACGGCATGTTCCATCTGTACGAATTCCGGGAACAGTGCAAGACACACCGAATTCTCCGCTTCATCTCCATGCCGGAAGGGGGTTTCAAAGGGACCGCCATGCTCTTTGTCCATCATGGACTGACCGGAAATCTTCCACACGTCCATAAAAAAGAGCATCGCCGGAACCTGGTAGCGTTTTGCCCATTCCTGCATGGCGGAGGGAATAATGTACTCCTGACCGTGGCTGCTCATCAGGATCATTTTGCGGAAGCCCGCATTCCAATAGCCTGAGATAATCGACCGTATAAGAGCGGAGTTTACGTCATCCGGAATAGGCACGGTAAAACGCTGTCCTAAATGAGAGAACGGATGGGATGCGTACCACATGGGTTCCGCGACTGTACATCCGGTCTTTTCCGCTATCATCTCGCACATCCGGGTAACGATAAAAACATCCTCACCCATGGGCTGTGAATCACCGTGGTTTTCGGTAGAGCCAAAGGGGATCAGAATAACATCGTTGACCTCCAAGCGCTCCTCGAGCTCCTTCTTGGTCATGGTCTGATAATAAATCTTCTCCGTACTCTCCATTTTCCCGCCTTTGCGGGGGAGTTCCCAATTTCCCATATTCGTCTCCTGTCTTCTTTAAGAATCGATCCGATGAGATTTAAGCTGAGGAGCGTAAATCCAGACAAACTTAAGAACTTCATCGCCTGTATTGACTATTTTATGTTTTCCGCCGGGAGGATTATACACACAGACTCCCGCTTCCAGCGGAATCTCCTCGTCTTCGGTAATAAACAGACCTTTTCCGGAAAGAAAAAACATGACTTCCTCTTCAGTTTCATGCATATGCTCAGGGACCATACCCCCGGGATCGGTCTCATTTACCCCCATGGCGAGGTTTTTGGAACCGACTGTTTTTTCCGACACCAGAATCCAGGAAGTTCTCGGAGGATCCCTCCTCTGCCCTTCCACATCCTTGATATTAACGACCTTAACTGAAGACATTGCTTCCTCCTTTGCGTTCAGTTATATATCCTGGAGAGAACAGATATGCCCTGTTACTCCAGTTCATCCCTTTCGAGCCGAAGGGGAATACCCTGCTTTTCCAGCAGCTTATTTATTTCATCAACGGTTATGTCGTCGATTTCGACTCCATTCTTCATGCTGTTTTCTTCCATCTCCGCTTCAATTTCTCCGGGAAGATATATCCGGCTCACACCATCGGCTTTTCTGGATTCCCTGATTCCTCCGACATAGTCCCTTGCAAGATCATGGAAGGTCTCTTCTTTCATAAAATGCTGAATGTCGATTGCCATCAGCATCGCCCCGACCCCCGTTGGACCAAGGGGTTTGTGGAAGGTAAGAATATCCCGCCCGTATTTTGAACCGGAGAGCATACCGCATATGACATCTATAAACAGTGCCATACCGGATCCCTTGGGTCCTCCTACTGGAATCAGGGTTCCCTCCATGGCCTTCGCAGGATCATCGGTAGGTTTCCCTTCGCTGTCCAGAGCCCAGCCTTCAGGTATATTCTGTTTAAGTTTCAAGGCACGCCGGATCTTTCCCCGGGCCACAAGGCTGGTAGACATATCCAGGGCAACAGGATTCTGACCTCCCACTGGAAAGGCAATGGAAAATGGATTAGTCCCGAAAAAGGCTTCCGAGCCGCCCCAGGGTGCCATGGAGGGAGCGCTGTTACACATTGCAAAGCCTACCGCCCCCTCCCGTGCGGCAATAATCGAATAGAAAGCCAGAAGACCTATATGATTTGTATTCCTGACCAGCGACATACCTATGCCCTGCTCTTTGGCATGCTCCAGGGCCCGTCTCATGGCCCTTTCGGCCGCAACCTGTCCCAATCCGTTATTCCCGTCAAAATGGGCGGTGGCTCCCGAGTCGGAAATGATCTCCAGCTTTGTCGGGATGTTAAGCAATCCGTTTTCTACCCTGTCTGCAATCTTTGGAATAAAATTTATTCCATGGGTATGTATTCCCCGCATGTCCGCCATCAGCAGATTGCGTGCTACAACCGCAGCCTCTTCATTGGAAGCCCCCAGGGATTTAAGAAGCGCAGTGGATACCTTTGTAATATAATCATAGGAAAACTTCACACCCTACTCCTCAACCATGCCAAGGGACTCGAGAACCTTGTCGAGTTTGTTCAGTTGTACCCCCGGAATCCCCGTTGCAAGGGCTGATCTTTTTTCCTTCTCATTGGCTATCCTCTTTTTTACTCCATCAGCCACATCAGCAATCATCGCTTTGGGAATAACAACCACCCCGTCATCATCGCCGACAACAAGGTCACCGGGTTTGATGGTAACGTCTCCCAGCAATATCGGATGGTTTACCAGCCCAAGATTCCGTTTTACCGTACCCCGGATGCAGGTACCCCTGCAGAAAATGGGAAAACCCATTGCAATAATATCCTCGCTGTCCCGTACTCCTCCATCTATAACCAGGCCTCCTATCTTCCTCGCCAGGGCGGAGGACGCCATCAAGTCTCCCCAGTAACCGCCTTCCGTGTGTCCTCCGGTATCCGCAACTATCACATCACCGGGCTCCGCGACCTCTATAGCTTTGTGAAGCATCAGATTATCCATGGGAAAACACTTTACCGTGATGGCCGGGCCAAGGATCTTCATTCCAGATGTAAGAGGTTTAATACAGGAACGGACGGCGCCAATTCGCCCCGCTGCTTCATGAACTGTAGCGCTTCCAACACCCCTGAAAGATTCAAGTAACTCGTTACTAGGCCGGTCGATTTTTCTGTGCACGTGTACCATATAACTACCCCTATGTAAGACTATTTATGTACTGATAACCATTTACCAAATGATCCCGCACCCTTTTCTGAGCCAGATCCTCATCACCATCGATAATTGCGTCCAGGACCAGAATGTGTTCGTCGATTATGAACTCAAACCTTCGACAGGAAAACTTGCGCCCATAGTTATTTCGTATGCGGGAAATGGAATCGAGAACATCCCGGTACATCTGAAGAAGTTTGCGATTTTTTACAATTTCCATGATTTCCATGTGTATATCATCACAAAAGTCCCAGCCTTCTTCGGCAGCATCCTGGTCCAGTTTCTCTTTTAAGCGATAAAGCTCTTCTCTTCGTTTGATCAGTTCGCTTTTATCATCAAGCTTTGCCGCCTTGGCGGCTGTTTCACATTCAATCATTTCACGAATCTCAAAAACTTCATGAATATCGCCTGATGAAATAAAGGATACGATCGAGCCCCTGCCGGGGATACTGCTAACCAGACCTTCTCGTTCGAGCTGTCGTATTGCTTCCCGAACCGGAGTTTTGCTGACGCCATATCCCGCAGCAAGGTTCGCCTCATGGATAGGTAAACCAGGCTCAAGCTTACAGCTCAGGATTTCTCCACGAAGTTTTTCATAAACCTGCTGCTTCTTGTTCTTTGCTTTTTTCAACCCTGCCCCATCTTATTATACCTTGAGTATAACAAGATTATATTATCGATATTACCAGCTGTCAATAAAATTACGGAAAATAAGCCCCCAGGATCTCATGCATGGATGCATAGGCCCGGGAAGACACAACAGTTGGATCCAGGTTCCGGTATTCCGTATTGAGGATTTCCAGAGAGTAGTAACCCGTGTAGCCTTTCATCTCCAGGATGGAGATAATCTCTCCGAGATCATAAAAGCCTTCACCGGGAAGTACCCGGCACTCTCTGGTTCGTGTCAGGATGTCTCCGTCCCGGGTATTCATATCGTTCAGATGGCACAGGAAAATCTTCTCAACAGGGACCTCACGAAGTCCTTCCTTTGTTGAGCTCCCCTCGAAATAGTGAAATGTATCAAGTACAATCCCGATGTTTTCCCTGTCCGCACCACGGACAATATTCCAGGCCGTCTCTATCGAATTTATTCTGGTCCAGGGAAGGAACTCCATGGCCACACGACCGCCATAAGGCGCAGCGACGCGTCCCAGTTCCTGTAGGTTCCTGACTGCAAGGGAAAAATCATAGGTACTGTTTCTGTTCTCAAACGCCACCGGTGCAATAAGAACAGGTTCCTCTCCAAGGGCGGAAGCACAGGCACAGAAATGATCAAAATCCTGCAATACCTTAACCAGTTCTCCATCCTGGGCATAAACCCAGTTTGAAAAGAAGTTGTATTCAACAGAGATCAGCTTATACTTATGGAGAAGATGCCGTGCATCCGCCAGGGAATTCCCGGCGGATAGATAATTTTCCAGATTCCGGTCACGGACACCCACCGCCCGAAAGCCGACCTGGGAGGCCGCAAGCAGCTGCTGTTCAAAATCAAGATGAATAAGGGCACTCAAGTTATAGCAGATTCTGTTTTCCACAAGTCAATCCTCCGGAACTCCTGTGCAAGCTGTACAGAGTATAAGATATTTTATACATATATCTACATTATACTCTAATTATACCTATAATCTCCAGAGAAAGATATTGTCAATTCAAATTATGTGCGGGTTCTGAGGATAGGGATCGGTGTGTTCCGGTGCACAAAATGATGAGGCCTCCCTGCAGGGGCATTAAAAAGCCGGCAGTTGAGCATTAACCATACCGGCTGTACTGAGTATTCCCGGAGTGTGTCAGTTCATTGGAAAAAATCAGGTAAGATTGTTTATGTAGGTATATGCGTTTCCAAGATGCTTACGCATCATCTTTTGGGCATTCCCGCCGTCCCCATCAATGATGGCATTTATGATGGCAAGGTGTTCATCCACGATATGCTCCAGACGTCGTCCGGAGAAGCGGTGACCGAAATTGTTCCGAATGCGTTCAATCGTATCCAGAATCTCGCCATACATCCGCGAAAGCTTCTTATTGCCGACACTGTCGATTATGACAAGATGAATATCATTGCAGCCTTCCCAGTTTGCCGAGTCCTCTTCATCGCCGCTGAGGCGCTTTTTTACTTCCTCAAGTTCCTCTTTTTTTCTAAGAAGCTTTTCCTTGTCGGAAAGCTTCGCAGCTCTTCTGATAGCACCGCATTCAATAATTTCCCTTATTTCGAATATTTCATATATATCACCGGATGAAATATAGGAAATGATCGATCCACGTCCAGGAATACTGTCAACAAGTCCTTCCCGCTCCAGCTGGCGAATTGCCTCCCGTATGGGTGTTTTACTGACTCCAAAACGCTCGGCGAAATCAGCTTCGTTTATGGGCATCCCTGGGGACAGACTGCAGTCGATAATCTGTTCTCGCAGTTTCTCGTATACCAGTTCTTTCTTGCTCTTCATAGTGTGTCTCTCACAAAATCATCAATTTATGCCTGAATTATAATTCAAATATGCCCTGAAAGTAAACATGCGATCAACACCCTTCACTATTAAACACAAACTTCTCATGCACTGACGGTCAGCTTCCCCGCCGACATGAACTTGACACGCACAGAAGCTCACCCTACTGTAGCAGCATGAAATCCGCGGGACTCATTACAGGTATTCTACTATTAATGCTCCTTGGAACCAATCTTGCAGGAAACCCGGCAAAGGAAATCAGCCCCGAGGCCGCTCCGTCCTTTGACGACGCGGTTGCCCTCTACTACAATGGGGACTTCGAAGAGTCCCTGGAGGCTTTCAGGAAGCGGGTAGACTACTACGCCTCGGATACCCGTTCCCGGCTGCAGCTCTCCAGGCTTTTACGTGAAGCTGGACGACTGCATGAAGCCCGGGAACATCTGCTTATCCTCAATGCCGCCGCAGAAAACGATCAATACTCCCTGGAACTGCTGAGAACCGAAGTGCTGTCCGGCACACTCCGTGGCCAGGAATCCGAAATGAGGGAAGCTTCTTCCCCTGAGGAACTCTTCTGGTACGGACTTGCAATGCTCAGGGAGGGGACCACTGAAAAGGCCGAAGCCCTTCTGGAAAAATCCCTTCAGGGGCACAGCTACAATCCCGGGGCTCACTATTTTCTCGGTCTCTTAAGAAGTCAGCGGGGAGATTACGACTCAGGAGCGGATCATTTTCGTCAGGCCCTGAAGCAGGAGCCGAACCTGACCCGGGCGTTTCTGCCCCTGGCGGAAACCGAGATTGCCCGGGGAGAGATCGACGCAGGCTACGGGCTCCTCCAGCGGGCCCTTGCCGTATTTTCCGGCAACCTGGAGGCGGCGCGGAAACTCCGGAACCTCACTGACCGCTACCCGGCCCTGACGGAGACACGGGAACGAAAGGCGGAGGAACGGCGCATAGCAGTCCGGGCACCGGAGAAGAAACACTTCCCGGAGGATAGAGAAAAGCTTACCCGGATACGGATAGGACTGGCAGAGAATACCGAGATCCTCCATCTGAAAACAGGGGCGGCCTTTTCCCTTCAGAGCGCTGAGATTCTCTATCAGGGAAAACGGGAAGAGATTCTTACGATCAGTCACGCTCCGGACCGGATAATCGTGAGCCGCAGCGACGGCGACAGCATTATGGAAACTTCGGACCCCGTTGTGCTGATCTATGAATCCCCAGGGGCCACCACGGCGCTTTTTGATATGGAGTACGGCAGCGGATACTATTTCGCCGGCTCCGAAGACCGCTTCTACCGGGGTCGGATGGAGTTTTTACCTGCGTCCGCGGGGATTACCGTAATCAATCAGGTCAACCTGGAGGAATACCTCTACTCGGTGGTGCCGTCGGAGATTCCCGCCTACTGGCCGCAGGAATCCCTGGAAGCCCAGGCCATTGCAGCACGCAGCTACACCCTGGCCAATTTGGGACGATTTTCCTCCCGGGGATTCGACCTGATGGGTTCCGTCCGCTCCGCCTCCTATCGGGGAGCCAGCAACGAGGCGGAAAGGACTACAGCCGCCGTGGATGCCACCCGGGGGAAGGTCCTGATCCATGATGGCAAGCCCCTGGATGCCGTCTATTCCGCCAACAGCGGCGGCTACACCGAGAGCGGAGAAAGCGTCTGGAGATACCCCTCCGCCCTGCAGGCAGTCAGCGATCCGACCCTCCCTGAGAGGACATCTTTCCTGCCGCCGGAGGAACTGGCCCGGTGGCTGGCGGACCGTCCGGCCAGTTTCAGTTCCGAACCGGGACTCCACTCACCCTCAGCCTACCGCTGGCATGCCTGGGTATCGGCGGAGGAGATTTCCGCCCGATTGCGTTCCAGGGGAACCGAAGTCGGAAGAATCATCTCCCTGACCAGCACAGGCAGGGGCATAAGCGGCCGTGTTGAAAAGGTTCGCATCCAGGGAACCGGTGGGGAAACAGAGGTCCGGGGAGACAGCATCCGCTCAGCCCTTGGAGGATTGCGCAGTAATCTGTTTGTTTCCGAAGCGGTACTGGGCGCGGACGGCCTGCCGGAGTCCTTTCTTTTTACCGGAGGCGGCTGGGGCCACGGTGTGGGGATGGACCAGAGCGGAGCTGCAGGTATGGCAGCAGCTGGATGGACTGCGGAGGAAATACTGGCACACTACTATCCAGGAACAGCAATAGAGGATTACTACAGCGGGGACAGCGAATCGTATTAAACGATGGGTCCCCTCTGAAAAATTGCGGTCGAACCGTTGTAGCCGATGGTTTCCGCCTTTGTGGTATGCCCGTCCGCAGTCTTTAAGGAATATTCAAGCACCCGGCTGCCGGCGCTCTCCAGGGATTCCCCCTTCAATAAAACCTGGGAGACATCCAGATCGATAAAATCCACCAGGGTCTTTACGGTGTTCCTGTTTCCGGAAACCTTGATAACCGGAATAAAGGGAAAACCCTGGGGCGCGCCGATCCCTGTGGAAAAAAGTATAATCTGACACCCGGCAGCTCCGAGACCGGCGAGGAGTTCCGGTTCCCTCCCTGGGGAATCGATAAAGTAGATCCCCCCTTCGTTAGGCGGACACTCTCCATAATCGAAAACTCCGTGAATTTGCGCAGTACCGGACTTGACAATAGCACCCAGGGACTTCTCTTCGATGGTAGTCAGCCCTGCGGCTATGTTTCCGGCGGAGGGATTTCCACCCCGCATATCGCTGCCGTGCTGGATTACCCGGGCTTCGAGCCTTTTTACCATGCCGAGGAGCTTGTCCGAAAGCCCCTTGTTTTCGCAGCGCCCGGCCACAAGATGCTCCGCCCCGATAAGCTCCGTTGTCTCGCCGAATACGGCAGAGCCGCCCGCGGCTATCAACTGGTCCAGGGCTTTACCCACCGCGGGATTCGAAGCGAGTCCGGAGGTCGGGTCCGACGCGCCGCACTTGACGCCGATACGCAGGTTCTTTATGGACGACTCCTTTCTGACATGAGAACTGATCTCCGAGGCGAGCTTCTGGGCCTTCAGGCCTCCCTCGTTGACAGCGGCGAAGTAGCCCCCGTCCCGCTGGATTCTGACCAGCTCCACGGGTTTTCCGGAAGCGGCGATGCCTTCAACGATCTTTTCGGCATTCACCCCTTCGCAGCCCAGGCTTACAACCAGAACAGCCCCCAGATTGGGGTTGCGTCCCAGGTTAATAAGGGTCCGCTGGGTAAGCTCCAGGTCCTCCTGGAGGAGTCCGCAGCCCTGCTGGTGGGTAAATACGGCAGTCCCCTTTACGTGTCCGGCAATCTCTTCCGCTGCCTGGTTTGCGCAGGTAACCGTTGACAGCACGCCCAGGTAATTTCTTACCCCCACCTGCCCGTCAGGGCGGTGATAACCGAGAAATTGTGCTTTTAAAAAGTTCATGCCCTCTTTCCCTTCACATTGTGTACGTGTACGTGGGCCCCTGCCGGGATAAAGGAGGTCGCGAACCCGATTACCTCGCCGTATTTAACAATATCTTCTCCGGCCTCAATATCACGGCGGGCGAACTTGTGGGCATAGGGGATTTCGTCGCGGAGAGAGAGCTTTTCAATTCCCTGTGCAGTTTTCAGTTCTATCTCCTTTCCGGCGGCAAGGGAAAGAAGAGCTGTCAGTGTGTTGTCTTTGTCATGCAGAAGGATGCATTGTCCTGTAGAAAAATCCATACACTCTCCTTTTATCTGATATATGAGAAAACACTGGGAACGTCCTGAATCCAAAGGAAATCCAGAAACTGTTCAATTATCTTTTCTTCATGAAGCAGAGCATCAATAACCTTTTTAGCGAGATTATTCGGAACACAGATAACATTCCGCTCCCGAGCAGCTGAATCACTCTCCCTGTCTCGCAGATTCAAGCAGCTTATACGGGAAATAGTCGCACCCGGTGCGCCCGCCTCCATGGCCCTGTTGACAAGGGAGTCGCCCTTTCCTTCTCTACATACAAAGGATATGGCTTGATAGTTGTTAAGAAGATGGATTATATCGCCAAATGAGTTCTTATCTGTACTGGAAAAACGTTTACGCCAGTGTGTGCCCATCTTCAGTTCGTCAATAGCTGAAATAATCTGTTCGATGCTTGCAGCATGCTCCTGACGGCCGATGCGTAGCCTTGTATCCACCACGCCCATGTCTATGGGTGTCCGGAACAAAAAACCGCGCCCTGGCAGGTTCATTTTGGCCTCTTCTATCAACAGTCGAATAATATTGTCGGCATCATATTCCGGAACGATAAGCTGGACTATTTCCTTCTCAGGAGGAATTGTTATTCTCAACAATCCCAGATTGTCACGCATCCCGGTACCGCGTCCGTTCGTAATAACAGGTACGCAGGTTCCCAGCTCAAGGGCTGTTCTGGCAAGTTCTTCCCCGCCGCCAGGTCTGGACAGAATACAGGTTATCAGTGAGAGCCCCGGCAAAAGCGAATACTTCGCATCGATTTCTTCAGACTTTTCCTCGATCGGGATGTGCGGTAGCGGATCTTTACCGCACTCATGTAACTCTTGTGCGAAAATCATCCCGCGTCCTTGAACATCCAGTTCTGCAGCTGCAATTAGAGAATTCAGCACATAAGAAGTATCTTCGGTCGAAATGGAAAACCGAAAGATTTCCACAGGGGAATCATGCAGCGTTTGATGTGCTCCAGGTAGTCCAAATGGCCGTGACTTAATAAAAAGCCTTTCGCTTTTACCTACCTCCACATAAATCTTGGTAATACCAATTTTTTCAAGGAAATCCATCACCTGTCTGCGAAGACTTCGATGCACTATGCAGGTGATTCCAGCAGCCTTCCGGTCACGGAAAATTGTATCACCCATTGTTCAACTCTTCCCTTTTTTCCAAAACGGAACGACGCTGGTTTATCCGCACCCATAATCCATATACAAGGACTGTAAAAATCGGATACACAGATCCAAGGGCCAACACGCCGAAGCTGTCCGGCGCATGAAGCTCAGCACCAATACCCATGCCCATCGCGAGTACAAGGGGTACAGTCACAGGTCCCGTTGTTACTCCTCCACTGTCCCAGGCTATTCCAACAAAATCTTCGTCTCCAATAAGGCTCATGGGCAACAGAAGAAAGTAAGGCGGAAGCAGAAGCCAGATTGTAGGAATGAAAAAAATAATACGCATTATCCCCATCAGGATACCGATACCGACTCCAATGGCAACAACCCGTACCAGCATATATTCTCTGACCCTGCCTATGGTCATTTCTTCCACAGTTTTTCCCAGGGCATGTAGAGCCGGCTCGGCTAAGGAAGAACCGTAACCGAGTCCAAAAGCGAATAGACAGACAAGAGCAATTCCCAGAAATGTAAGTTCAGCCTTGAACAGCGGTTTACGAAAAATTATGTGTTCATACTGCCGTTTCTCCGGATTATATCGCTCCGAAAAATACTGAATCCTTTCAAGCCGACCATCACGCTCAAGATAAAAATACGCAGTCTTTTTACCGTCCGGCTGTATACTTCTTATAACTATACCCGGATCGAACTCTTCTATCACTATCCGGTCAGAAACCTGTTCACTGGCTTGAAAGGAACGAGGCAAACCCTCACCAACAGCTTCGCCGAGGGGAGTCAATCCGATACTTATCCCGCTTGTAAGGCAGGTCATTCCTATAATCGCCAGTATAATTCCTAAACTCACCTCGTCGCGGTATCGAGGTCGTTCGCGGAGGAACATAAACAGTACTATGAGCAACAACCCGGTAAGCGGAATAATCGCCCTGGCTGCATCCGCTGTTTTCTGAGAAAGAATACTGCTTATTCCCCTGGATTCCCGTTTTTCAGATACCTCACGATGGAAGAAGCCTGAAAGATACTCCCGTTCATTTTCTGATGACCGCGTACGAAGCCACTCAGAAAAACTCATATCTCCGAGAATATCCCGCCTGAAGCCTTCATTGAGTACGAGAGACCGTAAGGCATTCCGATAATCAGCGTTTTCCGAAAAAAACGCTTTTCGTCCTTCTTCTCCGGCTATCCGGAATGCATACCGCTGCAGGGATTTTTCACTATCAAATAGCTGGAAAGCCTGTTCCCTGTGTTCCTGCAGGAAAAAATCGTGCTCCGTGCGGGGATCCGGCGCGTTCTCTCGCATGGCAAAGCCCAATACAAGGACACTTACGATCGGCAAGGCAGAAGCAAGCATGATAATGCCGAAACCGCCGCGCCCACCTTCGTTTCGTCCGGAAGCTCTGGATACACCTATGCCGATGGCAAGTACAAGAGGGACAGTAACCGCCCCTGTCGTAACAGCCCCGGAATCCCAGGCTAATCCGATTATGCTCTGGAGCTTATCATCAAAATAAGCCATGACGGTCACTGCCAGCAGCATGGGGATGACGGTCATTATCAGGATCTTTATGGAGAAACCGTAATGAAACCGCAACAGACCGAGTATAACCGCAATCCCGACCCCCGCCCCTATGGCCCAAATAAGCAGTGAGGTATATCTCTGAAGAAGCAGATATAACAGAGGTGCGCTCCAAGCAGGTACGGTACTTCCAATTTCTCTCAATGCCGCTATTGCAGGTTCAGCAAGGGTCGAACCGAAACCGACAAGAAAACCGAATACGATTATTACAAAAATGCTCCTGTACCTGGCAGGCAAAGTTACCCCAACCTGCTCCCCCAACGGCATCAGGCCAAACCTTATTCCTTCAAGAAAAAAGGTAAGACCAATAACGACCATCGCAATGCCAAAGGCAATCCATGAGATACCGCTTAACGGTAACCCCAATATAAATCGCTGGAATATAATCAAATACAGAATAATAAAAGCTACTGACTTTACCTGCTCCCCCAGAAGACCTTTTATGTATACTCCTGTCAGATGAACAGCAGAGCGTACAGGTATGTGAATGCTGGAAGAGCGACGCATTGTCCGAGTATAGCTGCCAGTTTCTGGATTATCAACCATCACTTTAGGGGTCAGAATATAAACGGAGGAGGCAAGAGATAAAGGGCGCATTGTAATAAAGAGAAAACGGGCCCTGTCTGTACCGACGGGCTAACAATCCTCCATCGTCATCAGGGCCCTGTTCATAGAAAAATCAGCAATCGGATGTCTTTTCCATCCGTTGGTTTTCAGTATTCTTTCCCGGTTACAGGTTCAAGCGCTCCCGAACCACCGGAAGGGCGTCACGTCCATTCACGGCCTTTACACCTTTTAACCAGGAATCAAGAATGGAAGGATTGTTCACCAGCCACTCTTCCGCGGCATCCATAGCGGTCATGCCGTCGGCGATCATCCTCATGATCTCGCCTTCCATATCAAGGGTAAACTCCAGGTTCTTGAAAAAGCGCCCCAGATTCGGGTTTTCCTCCGCATAGCCGACCCTTGTTATGGTATGTACGGTGGCTGCACCGTAGTTCGGACCGAAATAGTCATCACCGTCGGCCAGGTATTCTATGTCATGCACGGTATTCATGGGATGGGGGGCCCAACCGAGGAATACGATCCATTCTTCCCGGGGGGTAACGGCTCGTACCTCTGCCAGCATTCCGGCCTCGCTGGATTCGATCAAGGAAAAGTCACCAAGTCCAAAGGCATCCTCATCGATCATTGACTGTATAAGGATGTTTCCGTCGTTACCCGGCTCGATTCCATATATACGATGATTGAAATTATCAGCGTATTTTGCGATGTCCCGAAAACTTTTTACCCCTGCGTCATACACATATTTCGGAACCGCCAGGGTATATTTGGCGCCGGTCAGATTTGTTTTGTAATCAACAATCTCTCCTTTTTCCAGAAGGGGCTTGGTAATCGAACGCATGGAAGGCTCCCAGTCGCCAAGGAACACATCGATATCGCCTGTACTGACAGCCTGAAAAGCGATGGGTACGGACACTATTTTGCTGGTAGTTTCATAGCCCATTGCTTCAAGAACTATCCTGGTGGCTGCAGTGGTCGAGTTGATATCAGTCCACTGAACCTCGGCAAAATCGACTGTTGTATCGGCATCGGAAATCGCGGTTTCACCAGCGGCACTTTCCTTCTGCCCCTCGGCAAAAGTCATACCGCCTGCAAGAAATAGAATAAAAACGACTGACAGCAGGGTTCTTCCTGTTTTAAACACCATAATTTTCTCCTTTAATGGGTGATTTGATCTTCGCAAGAATGGAAATTTTTTCCTTCGTGCTCTAAGCTTACACTCATAGCGGCAAAACATCAAGTCCAGGAAGCACTTTTCTCCGCACAGGAGAAATTACTGCAGCTTTCTGGATATTCGATTGACGGTCAGTCACATGTCCTTAATATATAGTTATTTAGAAATCATACAAATTCTTTTGTATGGATAAAACGCTTACGTTCATCCCGTCCTTATACTGAAATTGTTTAATCCACAGGAAGAAGTCTTCCCATTTTCTGATAGATCCTATGGACTCTAACAATAATTATGTGGTAGTCTAAAGATTATTGACGCAAGAATACTGGAATTTCTCCTTCAGCCGTTCCAGTGTTTTAGAAGACACAGGGCACGGTAATAGAAAAAAGTCGCTCGGATCTGACCTCACTTTTTTGGTTGGTATTAACCTTTATCCGAACAGTACAACAGCTTCGGTAAAGGTGTATGTACATTATTTTACTATTTTAAGGAGTTTTTATGAGTGAACGATTTCTTGAAGGACGGGTAGCAATGGTTACCGGGGGCGCTTCCGGCATGGGACGCGCCATGGCCCTCGCTTTTGCAAAAGCAGGCGCAGATGTTTCAATCGGATCCCTTTTGTCTAACCGCAAGGAGACCAAAACCGACGGAGAACTGGTCAATATGCCGGGATCTGAGGAGATGGATCGGACAAAGAAGGAGATCGAGGCCTTTGGCGTCCGTGCGCTGGCGCTAGAGCTGGACGTTACCTCCACCGAATCCTGCGAGAACTTCTACGAGGAAACCGTAAAAGCCTTCGGAAAGGTCGATATTCTCGCCAACGCCGCTGGCATAACCGCGGAGCACGGGGTTGTGGATCATCCGGAAGGACTCTGGCTCAAGGTAATGGACGTAAACGCCAACGGACCTTTCCGCATGAGCAAACTCTGCCTTCCCGGCATGATGCAACGCAAATGGGGACGCATAATAACGATATCCTCCACCGCAGGAAATGTCGGAGCCCCCATGTCTCCCGCATACTGCGCCTCAAAGGCGGCCGTCCTGGGAATGACCCGTGCCATGTCCCTGGAAGGAGCCGAGCACGGAGTTACCGCCAACGCCATCTGCCCCGGCTGGGTTGAAACCGATTTCGGACGGGACTGGATTTCCGACATTGCCGAAAAACAGATGAACATGAAGGGTGATGAACTGATTGCCCAGGAAGCCGGCAACAACCCCCAGAAAAGGCTGATCAAACCGGAAGAAATCGGGGCAACCGCGCTGTTCCTGACCAGCGAGGGAGCATACGGAATCAACGGTCAGGACATTACTGTTTCCGGAGGTTCCCTGTGGTAAAGGAAAAACAGAGTATTTCTCATATCTTTTTATATCCCGATGATTACGGAGGACTTGCGTATGACAAACGAGCTTAAATATACCGGTATTACAAAAATGTATTTAAACGGAGAATGGTTCGATTCCGTCTCCGGAAACATGAGAGAAATTGTCTATCCCTGTACGGGAGAAGTAATTGCGAAAGTAACGGAAGGCAGCGCAGAAGACGTCAAACTGGCCGTCGATGCTGCCCGCTCAGCCTTTGACCGCGGAGAATGGCCCGGCACACCAGCTGCCGAACGGGGCCGTCTCATCGAAAAACTGGCGGACAAAGTGGAAGAGAACCGGGAAAGCCTCGCCCGCCTGGAGAGCCTGGATACGGGAAAAACCGTTGAGGAGAGCCGCTGGGACATGGACGACATAGCCGGCATTTTCCGCTATTTCGGTCAACTGGCAGATAAGGAGGGGGGAGAAATTATCCAGTCCCCAAACCCCAATACCTCCAGTCTTGTTGTACGTGAACCCGTGGGCGTAGCGGCTCAAATATCGCCCTGGAATTATCCTCTGCTTCAGGCCTCATGGAAAATCGCGCCGGCCCTGGCCGCGGGTTGCACGATTGTAATGAAACCAAGCGAAATAACCCCCTTTACTACCATCAGAATAACAGAGCTGGCCGAGGAAGTCGGATTCCCCAAAGGGGTGATCAACCTCGTACTCGGTGCCGGGAACACAGTGGGTGCAGAGATGACCACAAATCCGGGAGTGGACCTTGTCTCCTTTACCGGGGGAATTGTTACCGGGAAGAAGATTCTCAAAGCCGCAGCAGATACGGTCAAAAAAGTGGCCCTGGAACTGGGGGGCAAGAATCCCAATATCATTTTCGCCGACGCGGATTTTGATACCGCCGTGGATTTTGCCCTGAACGGCGTCTTTTTTCATGCCGGACAGATATGTTCAGCAGGTTCAAGGATTCTGGTGGAAGAATCTATTCGAGAAAAATTCACCGCCGAACTTAAACGGCGGATTGAAAATATAAAAATCGGAGACGCCTTTGATCCCGATACCCAGATGGGGCCCCTGATCTCCGAAGAGCACCGGAACAAGGTGAAAAGCTATATTGATCTGGCAAAGAAGGAAGGAGCCACGCTTATCTGCGGCGGAACGGAACCGGAGAACCCGCCTCACACAGGAGGATACTACTATCTCCCCACCCTTATAGGCGATGTACACAACGACATGCGCCTGGCAAAAGAGGAGATCTTCGGCCCGGTCATTACCATAGAATCCTTCTCCACCGAAGAGGAGGCTGTCGCCCGGGCCAACGACACCATCTACGGCCTCTCCGCAGGTGTCTGGACAAGAGACCAGGACAGGGCCCAGCGGATATCCTCCAGACTCAGAGCGGGTACCGTCTGGATAAACGACTTCAATGTCTATTTTGTTCAGGCCCCCTGGGGCGGGTACAAACAGTCCGGCAGCGGCCGGGAACTCGGGAAGACCGGCCTGGAGGAGTATACCGAAATCAAGCACATCTACCAGAACTACGCCAACGAGGCGATTAACTGGTTCGGTTCCTGACAATCTCAAACACGGTTTAATATGGCTGTCCGGATTCTTCCGGACAGCTTTTTTGTTTCCTCCGGTGGCTGACAAGTCGGCCGCCGGCCGATAAAATAGAGGCTGAGGAATTAACATGAAACACGCTGATGATATTGTTGTTACAGGAATCGGGACCATCTCTTCAATCGGGAATACCCGGGAGGCTTTCTGGGAATCCCTGATCGCCGGAACATCCGGAGCTGACACCATACACGCCTTTGACCCGGAAGGCTTCGGCAGTACCATTGCCTGTGAGGTAAAAGACTTCAAGCCCCAGGAACTAATGGACAAACGGCGGTCCAAGCGAATGGCCCGCTTCAGCCAGCTCGCGGTCTGCACCGCTCTGGCAGCCTGGGAGGATGCCGGACTCGACATCGAAAAAGAGAATCCCGCCCGTATAGCTTCTCTGGTAAGCAGCGGGGCCGGAGATTATGAGAACATCGAGGTTCAGCACAGTACCCTTCTGGACAAGGGCCCCCTCAAAGGACATCCCCTGGCGGTACCAAAAATAATCCCCAATATGGCCGCCGGGAATGTAGCTATTGAACTCGGCATCCACGGCCCCTGCTTCGGTGCCGTTTCGGCCTGTGCTACCGGAGCACACACCCTGGCTCTGGGAGCCCAGCTGCTGCAGCTGAACAAAGCGGATATAATCGTTGCCGGAGGCGCGGAATCCACAATAACTCCCCTGGCAGTGGACGCCTATGCCTGCATGAAGGTCCTTTCCACCAGAAATCATGAGCCGCAGCAGGCCAGCCGTCCCTTCGACGCCGACCGGGACGGCTTTGTTATCGGAGAAGGTTCCGCGGTACTGATTCTCGAACGCAGAGACCGAGCCCAAAAACGGGGTGCCAGAATCTACGCCACCCTGGCCGGATCGGGCATGACCGCGGATGCCCATTCGATTGCGGCTCCGGACACGGAGGGACGCTGGGCGGCGGAGGCTATGCGTACGGCAATGCGGGAAGCCGGACTGAACCCTGAAGATGTGGGCTACGTAAACGCCCACGGCACATCAACCCGGGCCAATGATTCCACAGAGACCAAAGCTATCAAGACCGCCCTGGGGGACTCCGCAAAAAAAACTCCCGTCAGCTCAATAAAATCCATGATCGGACACACCCTCGGAGCCGCAGGAGCGCTGGAAGCCGCGGCCACCTGTCTGGCCCTCTATTATGGAGTTCTGCCTCCAACGATAAACCTGGAGAACCCCGATCCCGAGTGCGACCTTGATTACGTTCCCAATGAAGCCCGTTCTCTCAAGATTCAGGCGGCCCTCTCCAACTCCTTCGGTTTCGGCGGGCAGAACGGCGTACTTGCCTTCAGGGCCGAATTATAGGGAGAAATCTGCTTTTATGCCTTTATTAATCTCAGGGATTCTGCCATACTGCTTGTCATTCGGCCGGCGGCCGAATCATTCTGGAGGCTGTTATGCAAAACTTGCGTTTAGATACCGCTCTTTCTTCTCTTAAAAAAATCGCTGCGGATCTTTCCGATTCCGTCCCCGTCAAGGGGATTCTTCAAAAGCTGAACAATCTGTCCCTGCCACGTTTCGATTGGCCCTCTTTCCGGATAGGCGACCTTACTGCCGGAATTCCTGTGGTCCAGGGCGGAATGGGAGTAGGAATATCCCTTTCCGGACTTGCCTCAGCGGTTGCCAATGAAGGGGGCATCGGCATTATCGCCGCCAATGCCATCGGCATGCTGGAGCCCGACTACTTCAAGGACGGCCGCGCGGCGAACCTGCGGGCCCTTCGCCGGGAGATCCGCAGTGCCCGGGAAAAGAGCAACGGTATACTGGGTGTAAACATCATGGTGGCGGTGAACGATTTTCATGAGCTCCTGGATGTCGCCATCGAGGAGAAGGTTGACCTGGTCTTTATGGGTGCAGGGCTTCCGATAAAGAATATCCCCGTCGAAAAGATGCGCGCCGCCGGCGTAAAGGCTGTTCCCATAATCAGTTCCGCCAGGGCGGCGGAGAT